>Ga0224506_10000646_pt1 | contig 28061 bp, 31 predicted proteins | sample SF_Jan12_sed_USG_2_FD_169108 | JGI IMG/M metagenome (GOLD analysis project Ga0224506, IMG submission 169108) | Sediment microbial communities from San Francisco Bay, California, United States - SF_Jan12_sed_USGS_8_1 | ecosystem: Environmental > Aquatic > Marine > Sediment | place: USA... | reverse complement strand
TTGCGAGGGGAAAGGAAGATTTGCAGAGAATCGGCCATGTCCTCCACGTGAGTTCCAGCCGGAACATAATTCTTAAGGCGGAAAACATCCCTCGAATCGGCGACAAGGTGATGGATGAAAACCTCAAGCCTGTGGGAATGGTTTTTGACGTGTTTGGCCCTACCTCCTCCACATACGTGGCGGTGAAACCCAACATACAAGACCCGCAGCGTCTCGTTAATCGCGTTCTTTACGTCGTCCCCTCTAAACCCGGAAGGAAAGAGCGGAAGAAAAGAAGATGAAGGAAGAAGAAGTCCCACAACCGTTGAGGGTTCAACAGTGCCCCGAATGCGGAAGCACCCGACTTATGCGTGATTACGAATGCGCCGAGATTGTGTGCATGGACTGTGGATTTGTTGTTGCCGCCAAACTCGCAGATCGAGGGCCAGAGTGGCGCGCTTTCGACGATGAGCAGCGTGCCAAGCGCGCCCGAGTTGGTGCCCCCCTTACCTTCACCATTCATGACAAAGGTCTTTCTACCATGATCGACTGGCATGACCGTGATATTTATGGCAAAAGGCTTTCTCCTGGCCAGAAGGCTCAGATTTACCGGCTTCGGAAGTGGCAGCGCCGCATCAGGGTCTCTGATGCTACGGAGAGAAACCTTGCCTTTGCCCTTTCTGAAATTTCCAAGATAGCGAATAGTCTCAGCCTACCCAAAAACATCCTTGAAACTGCCTCCGTCATCTATCGTAAAGCTGTTAAAGAGCGCCTTATACGTGGAAGGTCTATTCAAGGCGTAACAGCAGCCGCCATATACGTAGCCTGCAGACAATGCGGATTAGCTCGAACTCTCGATGAGATTGCTCAAGCCTCAAACATTAATAAAAAGGAAGTTGGACGTAGCTATCGTTTTCTCGTAAAGGAGCTTGACTATTTCATTCCGCCCCTAAAGCCTAGCCAGTACGTAACCAAGTTTTCCAACCAACTAACCATGCAGGGAAAGGTTGAAGAAATCGCCCATAAAATCCTCGCGGCTGCGAAGGAGCTAAAACTTACTTCGGGAAGAGGACCAACAGGCATAGCTGCGGCAGCCAGCTACATCGCGTCGGTTCTAACTGGAGAAAGAAAAACCCAGAGGGAAATTGCCGAAATTGCTCAGGTGACGGAAGTCACCATACGAAACCGCTATAAGGAATTGGTTGAGCGCCTTCAGTTCGTCATCTCCCTCTAATTTTCCCTCTTTTATTATGTAGGCTCCAGCATCTTCGAAAATACATTTTAAAGAATAGAGTCCCAAGTTAGTATTGAGGCTTAGAAGTTGGCTGAGTGTCCCACGTGTGGAACCGAGGTCGCTAGTCTTCTTAAAACATGGTCAATGGTTGGCAGACCTAGCAAGACAGGTGAGCGGTTCAAGCTTACGCTAGGCTTGTTCAAGTGTCCTAGATGTGAAAGAAAATTTCGAGCGGTTCTTGGGAAGGAAAGGATAACCATTAAAGGTGTGATTGAAGAAATTAAGGGAATTGAGAAAGGGCTTATGCAAACTTTGAGAAGTCTGCGGGAAAAAATTGAAAAGTTGGAAAGTGAGAAAGCTGATCTTCTGGCGGAGATAGAGAAGCTTAGAAAAGCGGGGGAGGAAAAAGCTAGCGCTTTAGAGACGGAGGTAGCCACGCTGAGGCAGGAAGTGAAATCGCTGAAAGAGTTGCTGGGTGACCTTGGATAGCCATAGCGTTTAGACTGAGAACCCTATTTCTCTGTAACATTCCCTGGCAACCACATATCTTTGGATTTCGCCTGTTCCCTCTATGATATCGTTGATTCTAGCGTCACGGTAAAAGCGTTCAATATCGGAATCAACGTAGCCAACGCCGCTGTGAATTTGCAGAGCTTCGTCAGTAACCTCTTTGGCGACTTTAGCTGCATATGCTTTCGTCATTGAAGCAAGCTTGGTGATTAATCTATGCTTGTCGGGTTTGTTTTCGAGTAGCCAAGCAGCTTTGTATGTAAGCAATCTTGCGGTTTCTATCTTTGTTGCCATTTCAGCGATTTTATGTTGCGTGATTTGAAAGTTTGCGATGGGTTGGAAGAACTGTTCTCTCTGTGTAGAGTATTTCAAGGCGCGTTCAAAGGCTCCCTGAGCTATGCCTATTGCTCCCGCTGCGATGGGTATTCGGCTAAAGTCGAAGTACGACATGATTTGGTGAAAGCCTCTGTTTTCTTGGCCGAGAAGGTTGTTTAGCGGCACTCGAACATTGTCAAACGATAGCTCTGCTTGTGGAGCTCCTCTCCAGCCCATTTTTGGCTTAAGTGAGTTAGTGTCAAATCCTGGGGTTCCCTTCTCAACTATAATCATGCTAACTCCTCTGTATGGCGGCTGGGCCTTGGGATCCGTCTGGCCGCAAACCATAATGAATTCTGCTTCTGCGCCGCATGTGATGAATGTTTTAGCCCCGTTGATTACCCATTCGTCTCCATCTTTTTCTGCAGTTGTATCTAAACCTACCATTCCAGCGTCAGAACCATGGTTAGGCTCGGTAAGCGCCATCCCGCATACGATTTCACCTTTGCATATTCGTGGGATGTATTTTTCCTTTTGTTCTTCGGAGCCGAATTTTGGAACTAATGCAGCAAAACCAACTCCGCATAAGAGTGAGGCACATGTTGAATCTACCCTGTTAAATTCTTCATTACCTATACAGTCTTCAATGCAACCTAATCCCTGTCCTCCGTATTCTTCAGGAAGAGATCCGCCTATGAAGCCTAGTTTAGCAGCTTTCCTGTATAACTCCCATGGAAATTCGTAATTTTCATCGTATTTTCTTCCCAATTCTGATGTAAATTCCTTCTCTGCAAATTCTCGGGCTGCATTCTTGATAGCCATTTGTTCCTCGGTTAGTTCAAAATTCATTTTATCACCTCCTTTCTTTTTTTATCTCAAACTTAGCTACTTGACTTTTTTTCCTCTAATATTTTATTTGTTAATATAGGTACGACCTTGAATAGGTCTTCTACGACACCGTAATCGGCGGCACGGAAGATCGGTGCTTTGGAATCTTTGTTTATCGCAATAATGAGATCGGAGTTTTTCATTCCAGATACGTGTTGAAAGGCGCCGCTAATGCCGACGGCTATGTAAAGCTTCGGCTTCACCGTTTTTCCAGAAGTTCCAACCTGTCGATCTGATGGAAGCCAACCCTTATCCACGATGGGTCGCGAACAAGCGAGGGCTCCTCCAAGTGCCTCTGCCAGTTTTTCAACTATTGGCACGTTTTCAGTGTCCTTGATTCCGCGGCCTACAGACACCAGAATATCGGCTACGGTTATGTCTACTTCTCCTGCGGGGGGTTCAAAGTATTCGATGAATTTTTTATACGGTATGTCTTCCTTAAGCGGAGATGGTATTTCGATTATCTCGCCGCCTAGAGGCTCGGCTTCTTGGACTTCAAAGGTGGCTGGACGGAGCGTTACAATGTAGTTCTCAGATGTGCGAAGCGACGCCTTAACGTTTACCTTGCCGCCATATACTTGACGAACCACAATCGGCTTTTTCTCTTCAAAATCTACGTTTATGCAGTCTGTGGCTAACGGCACATTTAGCTCGGTGGCAAGGCTTGGAGCTAGGTCGATGCCAAAGGAAGTGTGCCCGATTAAGGTAAGCAATGGTTTGCGTTCGGAAATTAGATGTGATAAAACCTTTTGATAGGCCTCTGCATTAAAGTCCTCCAACCTTGTATCGTCGACAGTCAAAACCGTTTTCGCGTGATCTGCAAGCCTTTTCGCAAATTCTTTAACATTGTGACCTATGAGAACCGCTGTTAAATCTGCATTTATCTTTTGGCTTAGCTCCCTGCCTTTGGTTAACATTTCAAACGTTACGTCTCTTAGTTCGCCTCGTCTATGCTCAGCTAAGACAAAAAGTTCCGTCATCTAGATCAACCCCTTAGCCCTGAGAGTTTCAACAATCTTTGTTGCGATTTCGTCGAGTCCTCCGGTTAAAATTTCAGCTTCTTTCTCCACTGGAGGTATAAACATCTCTTCCACGGTTATCCATGATCCAGATTCTCCAACCTCCTCTTCTTTTAAGCCAAGATCTCCCAAACCGAGAACCTTTAGCTCCTTCGTCCTAGCCTTTCTGATGCCAATTATCGATACATATCTGGGTTCATTGATCCCCGTTTGGACCGCAAGCATCGCTGGAAGCTTCACTTCCATGACCTGCTCTAGGCCTCCTTCTAGTTCGCGATTAACTCTCACGAATCCTTCTTTGGGCTCAATTTTCTTCACCATTGTAGCGTGGGAAATCCCGAGCAACTCCGCCAATATGACGCCAACTTGAGCATAACCGTCGTCGCCGGCTTGGGTGCCGGTTAAGATTAGGTCGAAGGGTAAATCTTTGATGGTCTTGTGCAGAATCTTGGCTGTGGCGTAAGCATCGGATCCTTCAAATGCCTTGTCCGTTAACCTTATAGCTCTATCTGCTCCCTTAGCCAGACACTTCCTCAAGGTTCTATCTGCTTCTTCTGGACCCACTGTTACAACGGTGACTGAGCCTCCATGCTTTTCCTTCATCAAAACAGCCTCTTCGATGGCGTAGTCATCCCACTCGTTGATGTCGAACACGAGATCTTCCGTCTTTATCCCTTTTCCACTGCTATCAATAGCGATTTCTGCCTCAGCTGTCTCTGGAACGTGTTTAACGCAGACAACTATGTCCATTCTCTTTCCCTGTCCATGCGTACTCTAAACTTACAGAATCCAGAGAAAGAGTAATTTGCGATATTTAACTTTTAAGTAACTTACGCTGCATCTAATTGAAGAAAAACTTAGGCGGTTGAGGCTTAAAATTTGACTTGCAATACAGATTAAGGACTCTTAAAGATTTCAACCGTAGGATACTTCATTGAAGGGTTAAAGCGCTTCAGCAATTAGCTCCAGAATGTCTTTGACCTGAATTTTTTCCTCATTACCTGTTGTCTTAATGGCGTCGTCGAATGTTAACAAGCAGAAGGGACATGCCACAGCTATCACCTCCGCTCCCACGTCAAGAGCTTCCCTGACGCGATCTTCGGCGAGGCGTTCCCCAGGGATGTCATGCCACATCCTTCCCCCTCCACCCTCGCAACAGACACTTCGTTTCCTCGACCTGCTTAGTTCCACAAATCTTACACCTGGAATGCTCTCGATTATCTTTCTAGGTTCATCGTAGATGTCATTGTGTTTACCTAAAAAGCAGGGGTCTTGGTAAGTTACCACTTTTTCATTTTTCACTGAAAACTTAAGCTTTCCCTCGTCAACTAAATCTGCGAAATATTGCGTGTAATGTTTGACTGGGAGTTCTTTTCCGTATCTATTTTTGAACGCGTGGAAGCAGTGTGGTGAGGTGGTAATAATTTTTTGTACACCGTATCGGTCGAAAAGGCCTACATTGTTCTCAGCTAACTCTTCAAAGAGTCCTTTCTCTCCGAGGGAGTATATTTCATTTCCACAGCAAGTTTCCTTGTTTCCCAGTATCGAAAAGTCGATGCCTAACGCGTTTAAGTTCTTCACCATTGCTCTAGCTACTTCTTGTGCCCGAGAATCGTAGGATGCGGCGCACCCCACAAAATAGAGTAATCCAACCTTCTCTCCTTCTGAAGCATACTTCACTTTCAAATCCTGCGCCCAATCAGACCTCTTACCTCGACTTAGCCCCCACGGATTCCCATACTTATAAACTCCTTCCATGGCATCTCCCAGTGTGGATGGAACGTTTCCCTGTTCAACAAGAAGGCCGCGCAGACCGATGAGTACGTCCATGGGCTTTACTTCTCTAGGGCAACGATACGAACAGGTGGAGCAGGTTGTGCAGTCCCAAATTTCACTTTTCTCTTGGATATTCAAGGGGGGATGCATGGTTAAAGGGGAAATCAGGTAAGCGGTCTCGAGCATGAGCCTCCTAGGATTGAGTTTGGATTTTGGGGAAACAGGGCATGAGCCGGTGCACTCACCGCATTGCATGCACATATTGAAATCTAATTTCTTAATGGCAGCCAACTCTTCCATGGTCATTTTAAGGCGACACTCCGTTAGCGAATGCGTTGCGCGTACGTTTAGAGTCTTTATAAGATGCAGTTCATGCTTAAAAATAAAACGGGATTAAGCCACCTTAGAGTTTTGGAGAACCCTGTAGATGTCTTGTCCTTTTGGTGACTTCGCGAACAAAATTAGAGATTACCGCAAGACGAAGAGTGCCTTAAATCCTAGCAGCAAAGTTATTTCTTTATCTACAATCAACACTTGAAGGTAAACTAGTGAAATAACTACGAGCGGTAGAATTATGGGCGAGGACGAATCAAGCGTGAAACAAAAAGAAACTAGAAGGTTCATGGCAGTCTTTTCGTCAGCATCATTTCTAAACGACTTCGGTTCGGATATGATTTATCCTATCTGGCCCCTATTTGTAACCGAATTCTTAAAAGCAAACATGGCGATTCTTGGGTTAATAGACGGCTTAGGCAATGCCATCGTTTCCTTATCCCAAGTGGGTTCCGGATATCTTTCTGACAGACTAAGGAAAAGAAAGGTTTTCATCTGGACCGGTTATCTATGCGGATCAGCATCTAGGGTGGGCTATGCTCTTTCAACCGCGTGGCGACATCTAATTCCTTTCAGAATCCTGGATCGGTCTGGGAAGATAAGGGGTGCGCCAAGAGATACTCTCGTTGCTGATATTTCTACAAGGGAAAACAGGGGAAGGAACTTCGGTTTGTTGAGGACCATGGACCACTTGGGCGCTGCCTGTGGCGTGATAGTTTCTATCTTGTTCTTAGGCTATCTTGGATACAGAAGCTTGTTCCTGCTCGCTTCGATTCCATCCCTAATCGGCGCTCTGTTGATTTTCGTATTCGTAAAGGACAGAAAAACTAAGGAAATCTATAAGGGGCTTTCCCTGAAAGACTTAACTCCCAATTTTAAGTTGTTTCTAACATTGAGCGCCGTGTTCGCCTTGGGGTCCTTCAGCTATTCCTTCCTGCAGGTTTATGCACGAGAATTCGGTTTTGAAGAACGGTTTGTTCAAGTTCTATACTTGATCTTCACCGTCACGGCTTCCTTAATGTCTCTACCTTTCGGAAAACTTGCCGATAGAGTGGGCAGGAAATTCGTGTTGGTTTTGTCTTACTCTTTATGGGGAGCCCTTTGCCTAGGTTTTGTTTTGATACGATCGTATGTGGGAGTTGTGCTACTGTTTGTTTTATATGGTCTGCATTTAGGGGCGATACAACCTGTGCAAAGAACTTTTGTTTCCGAATTGTCGCCGACAGAACATCGAGCAAGTATGTTAGGAACGTTTCAAATGATTGTTGGATTGTGTGCACTACCAGCCTCGGTTATTGCTGGACTATTATGGGTTAACTTCGGAATGTCTGCACCATTCTACTTTTCTCTAGGACTGACAAGTCTAACAGTAGCTTTGATGCTATTTGTAAAGGAGCAGGCTTAACATTAACAACATCGGCAGTCAAAATAATAATTACCTTAATGTACGTCGCAAATCTGTTAAGAGTTTCAAGAAAGGTGGGTAGTCAAGCGGCTTTAGCTAGAATCTTTTTTGCTGATGATCGTTCCATGGATCAACTGAATTTGGCTGTTGGGGTGCTTTGATGTCGTGGCCGTTAATTTCATGCACCATGAGTTTGGTTCTTGATATGGCGTTGCAGGCCTTGTAGTACATAATCAAGAGTTTAGATTCCGCCCTTTTCTTTGTTAAGTTGTGTTTCAACTGCAACTGCAGTATTTCTATGTCAAGTTCACGCTTTTTTATGGTTTCCAAGATCTGTTCGGGATCTTCTAACATCTGTTCACCCCCGAATAACGTATTGTATCGCGTGATTTAATATATAACTTGCTTCACCCATCGACATATTTCGAACCGTGATATATCTCTTCAATAAAACAGCGTTTTTTCTCCTCTTGAAATAGTTGATAGCCTCTAGATGCGTTGTGAGAAAGCGCTCGTAACCTAGATTCTGCTCTTTCGGTGGCGCTTTTCAAGTATAAGTCGTTTTTTAACGAGGTCCTTAACTTCTTCGTGGAACTGCTCGTTCTTTTCTAGGCTCAGAAATTGACTGCGGAGATTTTCTAATCCTGTTGGAATCTCCACTTTTATGGTGATGAAAGGTTTTCCTATAGCCATTTCAAATTCTCTTTTGGTTTCGTCATATTCGAATTCTGATTTTCTTTTTTTAGATTCAAGCCACTTTTTAACCAATTTGTTTACACTCCTAATCTAAACCTTAAAATGAGATAAAGGCTGGCGAAGCCTAACTGAAGTATTGATGTTATTAAACCTACTTTTGTGAATTCACCGAAACTCAGTGAAATCCCTTCACGTTTGAGGGCGCCTATAGCCATCATGCAGACAGCGCCACTTATGGGAGTGGTTGCACCTCCAAGATTTGTCCCAAGAACCAACGCTGACCACACGGCTCCAGAGTTTAAGCCGGAAACTCCGCTGACTATTGGAGCAAACGTTAGAGCAATTGCGATATTACTTACTAAGGTGCTGGCAAGGCCACTAAACCACAAGGTCACCATGGTGGTCTCCAATGGGTTGCCTCCGACTCGTTGGAAAAGTTGCGTTGATATGTCGTTCAAGATTCCTGTACTCTCTAAGCCTCCTACTACGAACATAAAACCTGCAATGAAAAACACCGTCTCCCAATCCAATCCTTTGAAAATCTCTGTTGGATCTGAACCGCTAAGAACCAAGGCAATGATAGCGCAGCCGAGAGCAACGGCTTCTGGTCCAACTCCTAAGTTTTCTAATGTCAAAAAAAGTAGTATTAGAAGAGCGAGAATTAAGATTGAACGATAGAAAATTTTCTTATCTTCCACGCTCTCCCAAGGGTCGTATTTGGGTAGAACTTTTTTCTTTCCAAGTCTTGACTTAAAAAGCATGTACAACGCGAAAATGGTTAACCCCCAAAGGGCAACTTCACATATGGCCAAGTAGCTGATGAAGTCTGCAAAGCTCATCCCTGCTTCTAAACCAATTATCATGTTACTCACGGAACCAATCAACGTGCTTGTGCCACCAAGATTTACCATCACAGTAGCAGAAATGAAATAGGGCACAGGATCATAACCTAGAAGTCTAGTTATCGTCACCGTAGCAGCAGCTATGAGCAACATCGCCGTCGGATCGCTGAGAAACATGGAAACAACGGCAGAGACAACGCAAATAGAGACAAAAAGCCTACCCGGATTTCCCTTCGAAACTTTAACGGCATACAAGGCGCCAAAACGAAACAACCCACTCCTCCGAGCCACTTCCACCACGATCATTACGCCGATCAATAGCCCGATGAGCCGTATGTCTATGAAGCCCGAAGCTTGATCATACGTGAACACGTTATATTGTAGTCCAAACCAAGCGGTAAGCAAAGCTCCAATTAAGGCAGCGACAGACAGGGGAACAATTCCGGTTGCCGAAAGAAGAACTGTTAGCACATAGATGAGAATAAAAATTATTTGAGTTGGATCCATATCATTCCCTATTTTTGCTTCGTTCAGCCATCTTAGCGAGACGATCAGCCACCGACTCAGCTCTTTGTTCAATCATTCGATAAAAGATTCGCCCAATGTCATAAATTAACAGAAGAATTATCCCAAGGGCAACGTATGTGGTAACGGTTGTTAACGTGTTTCCAATGTCTCCTAGTGTCCCAAAAAGGGGGTAGAGAGCCGTTGCTACCAGAATTATAACAATGATGTATATGGCATCTCTCGCCGCTCTTCTTGACGATCTTTCTTCTTTTATGCCTAATCGTTTCACAATGATGTCTGTCATTATGTCGCTTAGTATCAAGGCGTCTGATAAGGCTCGTATTAGAAAAATTCCTGTGAAAAGCAGCGCTATGAACCCTACTAGGGTGCCAGCATTTATATTAAGACCTGGAACAACTAGGTCACTAATCGTTGGCGGAACAATGGTGCTTATTATCCAAAAAATAATAGCCATTACCAAACTCATAGTTAACCGAGGAAATCTACGCCGTACTTCTTCACCTATAGGCTTCGTGCTCAATGGTCTCCCTCGCGAAACGAAGCTTCTTTATGCTTTTTATACCCCCATGAATATTGAGACTATGGATTTAGTCTAGCTTAACATGCGCGCGCGCGTATTTTATCTGGCGCATCATTTTCAAAGGTCATGTTTCTCAAATCGTATTTAATACATGTGAATTCAGAATCCGAATCAAAAATACAACTTTGGTCATTGACGAAACTTACACGCGTTTCCTTAAAATTTAACTACCTGACTTTCGGTAATCTAAATATTGCTGGTGTTTCGCTTGGAGTTCAAAATGAAAGAAGGTTGGTGGTGGTATTGGACGTCTGGAGTTCTCATGGGTCTGGTTTTTACTATCATCTGGGCTAGCTACAAATTCAACCTCGTAATCCCAGTCGAGGCATACCTGCTTCTTATGATCGTATTCCTCTTTTCTGTAACGCTCTTCATTGTAGGATGTATGGTGAAGAAGCGTTGAAGAGGTGCCAACGGAATTTAGACTTTGCATGTTTAGGCTCGTAGAAAACATTTCTATGGGACTCAACGCTGTTGGATATCGAACCGAATCCACGCATGGAGTGGGGTCCCCTCAAGCCAGAGGATAATGATTGAAAAGCAGTAGACATTGATTCTAAGAAGAAACTTGCAAAGATTCTTGCCGGAATCGAAAAGGAGAATTAGAATTGTGGAAGATTGGTAGCCCGGGGGAGATTCGAACTCCCGTCAGCGGGTCCAGAGCCCGCAATGCTTGACCACTACACCACCGGGCTTCTTTCAGGCTCTGCTAGAAAAACGTTTCACCTTCCTAATAAATATCTCACTGTGATTTCCATTACAGATGATTTCTAAGTATCTGCTCAATTGATGTTACGTACTTCACAGAAAATCGCAAGATTTATATATTAAAACATTCACTTCCCTTAAATACGGCGGGCCAGATTGACGGTTTCTGACTCTGATCATTATGAAGAACCACAACAGTGACGGATTTCTCGCCACAAAATCACCGAGGGGAAAAACCACGCAGAAAAAAGAAATTCCGCAGCGACCCGCGGAAAAGTGTCCTGAATGCGGTAGCACAAACCTTATCCATGACTATGACACGGGAGAGACTATCTGTGGAGGCTGCGGTTTAGTTCTTCGTGAACAGATGATGGATAAGGGTCCGGAGTGGCGGGCCTTCACTCAAGAGGAGAAAGCGTCTAGAAGTCGTGTGGGGGTGCCAACTTCTTATTCTGTCCACGATAAAGGGTTGTCCACGGCTATAGGTCGCGTGGACCGCGATGCCTTTGGACGTAAACTTCCCCTTTCTACAAGGCTTCAGATGTGGCGATTGCGGAAATGGCAGATACGGTCTCGGGTTCACTCCTCTGTGGATCGAAATCTTGCTCAGGCTATGGCGGAGCTGGATCGCCTTTCTGACAAAGCATACATTCCTGGGCCTGTCAAGGAGAAGGCTGCGGTTATTTATCGTAAGGCTTTGGACAAGGGTTTGGTGCGTGGCAGGTCTATCGCTGCTATTGCTGCTGCTTCTCTTTATGCTGCTTGTCGCACTACTGGAACTCCTAGGACTCTTCGGGAGATAGCTGAAGCCAGCTTTGTGGATAAGAAAGATGTGGCTCGTTGTTACAGGCTTCTGCTTCGGGAGCTTAAGGTTCAGATGCCTATTGCTGATCCTCTTACGTATGTTTCTAAGATTGCTGAGAGAACTGGTATCTCTGGTCAAACGCAGGGGGTTGCCATCAAAATTCTTCATGAGGCTAGGAGAAGACGGGCTGCGGCTGGTAAGGATCCTATGGGTTTGGCGGCGGCTGCGTTGTATATTGCTTGTTTGCAGAGGAATGAGAAGAAGACGCAGAAGGATATTGCTGAGGCTGCTGGTGTAACGGAAGTTACTGTTAGGAACCGATATAAGAGTTTGAGGAGGCAGTTGGGCCTAGAAATACCGGATTAACTGTTTTCTTCTTCTAGTTCTATTGCTATTGGACCCGTGTAGCCGCAACTCTTGCAGACGTATTGGCTGGGTGTTATTCCGTACATTCTTGGGTATGTGTTGAGACTGCTGGAGAGTTTAATTTTGTGGCTTCCGCATTTGGGGCAAAACTTGGGAGCTGGTTTACTCAGTTTTTTGTGTTTTAGCCCTTTGAGTACTTCGCGAAGATTCTTGAGTATACTCATGTTTATCGCTGTGTTTGGTTATTGAATTTCGACGTTCTCTTCTGGGTAGCCTAGGCGGATGAGGTAGGATTTGACTGTGTCTCTGTGATCGCCTTGGAGGAGGATTTCGTCGTTTTTTGCTGTTCCTCCGCAGGCGCAGAAAGTTTTGAGTTTTTGGGCTAGGCGGCTGAGGTTGGCGTCTTTGTCGTTGATGCCGTCGATGATGGTTACTGCTCTTCTCCATTTTCTTGTTTCTAAGCGTATTCGTATGCGTTGTTGTTCTTTGCTTATTTCTTCGCAGACACAAACGTCTTGGGGTAGTCCGCAGGTTGGGCAAATTTCCGCCATGATACTCAATTAAAACAGATGATATGAGAACTATATAAGATTTTCAATCCAAAAATACGTATTCACGTGTAGTCTCTCTAGACTACCCCTATTTTTCTTTATATACTTACAACATAAGTTTTAGCATTAGCGGTACATTCGGGAGATTTGTGCTGTTTCGGTAATTCGGTAACGAATAATGTTGAGACTACATATAGCCCCCCTCCCCCTACTATAGAGAACTAAGGTTTTCAATGACTTTTCAACGTTCTCGGTGCTTTTCTAGTCGCAAATTCTCATAAACCGAACTTTCTATACAACTAAGCATTTCTCGAACAATAGGCTTAACCATATTTGGATCCTAGTAACAGCAGAAGGTTGAAAACAATAATTTTTCAGAATTCTCAAATAGAAAGTTTTTTAATCTGTTCCAGCACGTATTGCCGAATTTCTCTGGGTTTTGGAAGTTTCGCAACTATTTTTCCCTTTTCTATCAAAGGCCTTAGCATCGGTTGAGTTTTGCCTCCGCATTCTGGACACTTCGGTTGAGAAGCTTTGAAGGGCAACACGGTGTCCACTAAGCATTGAGGACATCTCCAAACCTGCTTTTTCCCACCCAATTTACCCCGTTTGGCCACAAGTTTCCCTTCAAGCTCTATAATATCCATGGCAAAATCCACTGTTGGCGCGTTACTAACAGAAGTTCCAACACCAAACGCTTCTGCACCAGCTTCGCCCAGAACCCTAACCCTTTCCTCGTTAAGACCTCCGGAAACAAAAATCTTGACGTGTTGATAGCCCCTCACGTCCAGCTCCCAACGAACCTCCCGAATAATTTCAGCGAAATTTCCCTTCCTTGACCCAGGAGTGTCTAGGCGCACGCCATAAAGACGGTCTTTCAACGCCTCAGCAGCCATTATGGACTCAATCTTCTCGTCAAAATACGTGTCCACTAAAGCTACTCTAGGAACGTCCGGCGAAATAATTTCATCAAAAGCCTTCCAAGCCTTCACCTGATCTCCAAACACGATGATGAGGGCGTGGGGCATCGTCCCCATAGGCTTCTCTCCAATAGTTTCAGCTCCCTTGAGACTGGAAACGCCGTCGAAACCTCCAATATACGCAGCTCTGTCAAGCATTGGAGACAAAGCCGGGTGCATGCGGCGGATTCCAAAGGCCACAACATTTTTTTCGCCAGCAGCCTTCTTTATCCTCGCAGCCCGCGTCGCCGCCCCAGAAGCCTGACAAATCAAACCAAGCATAGGAGTTTCCAGAACACAATATTCTCCGTAGGGACCATCAATAAACATGACAGGCTCTCTTACGCCCCTATGATCCGTGTAGTAGAAAACGCTTCCCTCCGGCATGGCGTAAACATCGACTGGGCATCCTTCAAACAGGCGGGCTTCCTCCTCGATTCCGCAAAGGATACCCCAAGGCCACTCGCTTGGAAGCTTACCAGGCGTAACCTCAGCCAACGCCCTAAGCTTGTCCAGCTTTTTTGCTTCAATAATCTGCTTGGTTCTGGAAAAGTAGACGTCGGTGGTTTTACCCCTCTTAATTTCTTCGTCGGTTGCAACATGGAAAAGACTCATGTCATCTTCACTCCTGAACCAGTTCTTTTTTCATCAGTTCGTCTGCGTTAGTGATTTTACATCCATAAATTGTTTTCATGTATTCGATCGCAGATTTTTGGACCTCTTCGTTAACGGCTTCTACACAATCTTCCGGAACTATGACGCGGTATCCCCGAAAGAAAGCATAAGCTGCAGTATTCTGAATACACACGTTGGTGACTAATCCAACGAGTACAAGTGTGTCAACCTTGAGTTCCCGTAGGAGCAGATCCAGGTAGGTTCCAAAAAAGGCGCTGTATCTGCGCTTCTGAATAATATAGTCCCCTTTCACGGGTTTTAATTCTTCAATAACCTCGGCTCCCTTCGTGTCAACCAAAGCGTGCTGTGGCCAAATTTCAAACTCTTCATCAATCCCGGGCAGATGGGTGTCATTCGTGTAAATGATGGGTATCTTTTTCTTTCGGACGAAGTTGAGGAGGCGCTGAATGTTGGGGATGATTTTGAAAGCGCTTTCACATTTTAGGGAACCGGTCACAAAATCATTTATTATGTCAACAACAACTATCGCCGTCTTCACGAGACCTGCCTCCAGCAAATGTCATGATAGTTAGGTGAAATAGTTGCTTAAAAGTCCAATGATCTGTTTAAACACATGCTTTGCGCGCGCATGGATTAATTCATGTGTAGTAAGATTTAATATACGCTGGGAGGAATATTACTTCAGAAGTCCTACTCGCGTATACAGCTGACACATCTAGACGATTCATCAGAGGTTTCGTAGATGCTTGATGAAAAATATCGTGCGGTTTTGTTAGGTCTAGCTTTTCTAATTCTTTTAATGTTGTCTTACATCGCAAACACTGCTTTTTTCAATATATTGAGCGTCATGTTTCAAAATCAGCTTTTGGTTTTTTCGATGATTTTCATAAATAACGTAATCGTAGTCTCCCTAATCTTGTTGGGTATGACGTTTTACGTCGATTTAGTGGTTCTAGGTTTCTTCAAGAGGGAGAAGTATGCAAATGTTGTGCTTGAGCATCCTCGAACCTTTGCCGTTGTCTTCGCTCTCATAGTTCTTTTTTTAAGTATTCTAAGGGGAGCCAATCTCTTTCTTGGGAGAATCATCGTTGAAGCCCTTCCAATAATTTTTCTGGTAAGTGCACCAATCGGGATAATCGAGGGATACGGTATATACTTGACAATAAGAAAGACCCTAAGCAGAACCATAGCCGTGAAAGACCTATTCAGCATCTACGGAATATTCCTCATTGCGGCTCTGATAGAGGTTGGCTTCATAAACATCTTAAGATAAATGTCACGTAGCAAAGCGCGCAAAAAAAGGCGCGCGCGGCGGATTTGAAAAAACATCTGGCAAATAATTGAAAAAAGACCTGTTTTCAACATACGCAAGGACCAAGCACAACAGAAAAACTAAACCAAGCACCGCTGTTCTTTTCGCTTCATTCACGGTTTTTTCTCCTGCCATTCATGCAACCGCCCCAAGGGGCCTTAAGGAGAAAATAACCCTGCAAAAAGCAGGATTGGAATCGCAAAGATAAGGGCTAAGATGACCCAAACCACCACATATATAATTACCGCCAAAATGGCGACGGCAAGGGCTCCCAACCACCCAGTTTCATAGTAACGCCTAATCAAAAGCAACCAAACGATAAGGGAAAGAATCCACCCGATTACCGGAAAGAATAGCGAGCATATGTTACCTACGACTGTTCCAAGGAGGGAAATCACGAGGGCGTCGCTGAACAGTGCTCTTCGTTTTCCAACCACAATAGCGCCTGCCACATAGAAGACTATGGTCATAACAACTAGGTTTATGATGAAAGAAATCACAGCAAAAAGTAACTCAGCTTCGCCGGGTATCTGAAGCCACCAATTTCCTCCCATGAAATCCGTGAGTGAGGATATCAACATACGTCATCACCAATTATGCCTTACCGTATTCCCGAGTTTTCAATAAAAGGTTTGCTCGCTGTTTTTCACGTAATCGCTTCTCTTCTTATTTCAAAGATAACTGTTCCGCCAGGAGTGTATGGCGGTCCAGGATCGAGGCACTGAACATAGCCAACGTCTCCTTCCTCCTTGGCAAGACCTAACTCTTTGAAACTGACTCCCCTGCCTAAGGCAATGACCATAGACAACATGGAACCCAACGCATGAACGCATAGAGCATCGGTTTTCTCTGGAATTATCTTAGGTCCTTCAATAACGATTCTGTCTCCAACCTTGAAGACAGGGCATTTACCCCGAATTTCCTTAACGGTTATGATAAGGCGATGGATAGTGTTCGTAATGAGAACCTCCACGGTCAGCAAACTCTGTTAACTTTAATAATCCACTTCATGAGAAAAATAAGTTTTCCATGAAAACGCCTTCTTATTCATCATTAATCTTAGATGCAACGAGGTTTCCCTTAATTTTCCTTAAAAATAGCAACATTTTAAAAGGAGGTTGCGGGAAAATAGGACTTTGAATGATAAGGGGACTATGAATTTATGAAACGGCGACGCCCGGCCATAATCGGCGTTGGCAGAACAAGGTTTGGTGAAGATTATGAAAGAGGCCCAGAAAAACTGGTGGAAGAGGCTGGACTGCAGGCGCTAGATTCGGCCGGCGTAAAACGGAAAGATTTGGATGCCTGCTACTTTTCAGATTACTTCCTTCAAATCACAAACAAAATTGGAATAGAAGAAGGCTTTCAATCCGAACTTTTAGAGCTACATGTTCCCATGGAAAAGTTGAGGTCCTTCAGCTCCGCCCTCCTCAACGCCTGCCACGGAGTTCAATCAGGAAGATACAACCTAGTTCTTGTGGGCGGAGTGGAAAAAATGACTGACCGCTGGGACAAAATCAGAGACGACCTAATGCTTCTAGAAGACCCGTGGAGCTATTATGCCGGATGTACACCAGAGGCAAACCATGAACTTCTGCTTAGGGGGTACATCAAGAAATACGGAATCTCAGGAGAGCAACTTGAAAAATTCAACATGGCTTTGGCCCAGATATCCGTCAAAAATCATCACCATGCAATAGAAAATGAATATGCCCAATATCAAAAGGACATAAGCGTGGACAAAGTCTTGAAGGAACGATCCAAAGCCTGCAAATCTCTGGGACTCTACGACTTCGCTCCCATTTCTGACGGAGCCTCAGCTCTGATCTTGGCAAGTCCAGAAATCGCCAAGAACTGCGCGGATACCCCCATCCGAGTTTTGGGTTCTTCTTCAGCCACCGACTACGTCACCTTTCCGTCACGGGAGGATAGAACAGGGTTTGTGGCAAGCACTATTGCCATGAACAGCGCCCTCAAAATGGCTGACATTGAAGTATGCGACATCCAAATAGCTGAACTCTACGATCAATCCACGCTACTGGAAATGATATCCCTAGAAGACTTAGGCTTCTCGAAGAAGGGGAAGGCTTGGCTTGACATTTACAACAGCTGCAAAGAATACCAAGGCTTCTACGAAATCGATGGAAAAAAACTCTTCGTAAACAGAAACGGCGGCCTCAAGGCTGATGGAAATCCCTTAGGAGCCACTGGGGGAGCCCAAATTTTTGAGGTGGTCAAGCAACTCAGAGGAGAAGCTGGCAGCAGACAAGTGGAAGTGAACGGAGATCCGCCTGGATTCGGGTGCGTCTCAGAATTAGAGGGATTCGGAACAAAGGCTTACATCCATATTCTAGGGAGGAACTGACATGAGCAGTGAGCCTATTGAAAGGAGAGTCTCCTATATCGGAGACAGACTTAGGGGCAGTCGATGCGCCCTTTGTGGAAAAGAATACTTCAGAGGCAAGGACTACTGCGGAAAATGCGGAAGAAAAAGCTTCGGAAAGATGAGTGACATCGACTTCTTTTACGAGAAAGGTGAACTAGAAGTTTGCACCCTCATCGGCGAACCTACAAACAAATTCACCAAGCTGGGACCCTACGTCTACGGTATTGTTTCATTTCATAACGGAAAAGTGAGGGTTCCGAGCAGACTAACCGATTCTATTCTGAAGGACGGAGAACTAGATCTCTCTTGTTTTGAGGGCAGAGAGGTTGTTCCAAGATTTAGGAGAAGACACGCCGTAACGCGAAGCGACATTGTCCCAACGATTTCCCTAGCCTTCACCCTCGCCGACGACTACTATCCCCATCAAGAATACAAAATAGTCAAACCCGAAAAAGAGTATGACACGCCGGGAATCGTTGGATACGGAGTCTACGTCTCAAAATTCCGGATCAAAGAAGGGATGATGGAAAGATCTGTGCCCTTCCTAGATGAGGACGCTGTCACGGCAGCGGTTGAGGCTGGAAAAATGGCCTTGATCCATTCTGGAGTAGACCATTCCCTCATTGGTAAAGTATATGTGGGCTCAGAATCTAACCCCTACGCTGTCAAGCCCATAGCCTCCAAAGTAGCCCAAGTTCTGAAGCTAGGTATGGAGGAAAAAACCGATGGTATCCAAAGTGTAGACGCCATCGACACGGAGTTTGCATGCAAAGCCGCTACAAGCATGTTCAAGGATGCGGCGTCGCTGGTATATTACCCACATGCCCGCACACCCTACACGATGACGGTGGGCACAGACAATTCTCAAGCCGCCCCCAGAGACGAACTTGGAGGAGAACTAGATTTATATGTAGGTTATGGCGGCTCCGCCTTTATCTTCGGCATGCACGACGTCATCGCCGAGTTGGAAGGCTGGTACTCCTGCACTTCAGACACACCTGATTTTTGGAGAAGAGACCGGGAACCCTACCCGAGACACGGCGGAAGATTCACTGGCGAACCTGCCTACTTTAAACATGTTCTGAATGCTTGCAGAAAACTCATGGAGCAACTTAACCTTAAAAGCAGTGACGTAGATTACTTCGTTTCCCACCAGCCAAACATCGGCTTTCCAGTTAGAGTTGCCCAAGAATTAGGGTTCAAAGAGGACCAGTACATGCCAGGCCTGCAAGTCGCCAAATTCGGCAACACCTATTCCAGTTCCTCACCCATTGGTTTAGCGGCTATTTTAGACCGTGCCAAACCAAATGAAAGAATAATTATCGTCAGTTACGGGTCTGGAGCAGGAAGCGACGCCTATTCCCTCTTAACCACCAGCCAAATAAAGGATAAAAGGCAGCGACAAAAATTCACCATCAAACATCAAATTAAAAACGAACATCTAGAATACGTAGATTACACCACCTATAGAAGACTTAAACACGGACTCTAGACCCAAAGACTAGTTCTGGTAGATTACGTATACCAAGAATCTAGTTCGTATTTTTGTTCAACAAGTATGGAGCAAGGTTTATTAAATATTACTACATAAGAAAGATGGAAACTGTAAGGGCTCAAAATGGTTGCCGCTGAACATCTGAATTTTCACTATGAATTTTGTCTTCATAAGACTTTTTCAGTCGAATATTCACATAAACTTCTGAGAAACATTGCCTGTTAACTGCATGAAACAAATGTGAGGTGTATTTGAATGCCTGTAAAAAGGGGTATAGCCGTATGGATATCAGGTTTCCTAACTTTCATGGCAGCTTTAGGTTCTTTTGGCACAGTCCTCAATTTGATAGACGAAACCAAAGGCCCGAGTTTCATCTTTAGACCTTATCTTTTAGGTGACTTAATAGGCAGCTTGGTAGGTGACCTAACTGTAGAGAACTACCTTTGGATATTCCTAACTGCAACCTTCATCTTCCTCGGCCTCACCTGCGTCATCGCATATCGGAAATTACCGCCCGATCCAGAAATTGTTAAGATGTTCGTCAGAGTGGGAGGAAACCTGGCAGCCTTCAAGAAGGCCCAAGAAGCCACAGCAATGGAACTGGCTGAGAGCATAGAAAACAATAGGAAAACCAGCCGAGAGCTCTTTAAGAAAGTCGACACAAACCTTGAAGATGCCAAAAAAGAAACGTTGGCCGTGATGGAAAAACAAGAAAAAACGATGCAAAAGGTCCATAAGGACATGGTCTCTACGGTTGAAACGAAGGTGGGCGAAACTAGAGGAGAAATGTTGGGTGCGCTGAAAAAACAAGAAGCAACAATACGAGAAGTTGGGCATTTAAGCAAGCAAGGTGCCTCGACTCTGATGGAGCAAAGGGCGGAACTAGAAGATGTGAGGATTAGCCTCGAAAAAATAGAAGAAAAAATAATGCCGCCGCAACCAAGGTTGAAAAGCCAAGACAACCCAGAAGAAATAAAGGGGATCGGACCGCGTCTAGGAGAAGAATTGAGAGCCATAGGAATAACAAATGTAGGCGAACTCATCGTAGCAGATCCGGCCCTTATCGACGAAAAAACGCGTGTGTCACGGGATATGGCAGAGCGTTTGCAAGCAACAGCCCAACTACGCATGATTCCGAGCGTGGATGAAAATGATGCTGAAATGCTTGTAGACGCAGGAGTCACCTCTATGAGGGAACTGGCTGATCAAGATTTGGCTCAACTCGGCCGGAAAATAAGCGAAATAGCCAAAACCTACATTGAAGAGGGAAAGATTTCCAAGGATGAAAACCCAACGATTGAAGAAGTATCTTCTTGGATAAGAATGGCCAGATACTAGTTGTCGCCACAAAAAACTGGAAGTCCAGAGGAATAGTTAAATATAAGGCGCTAGGGAATATCCTTAGTCGTTCTAAGATGATAAGAAGACTTGTCCTCGATGTCTTAAAGCCGCATAATCCAAGCGTGGTTGAACTTTCTGAAGCACTCAGCCACCTAGAAGGCGTAGAAGGCGTAAACATAATCATTTACGAGATAGACCAAAAAGTGGAAAACGCAAAGGTTGTCATTGCCGGAAGCAGCATAGACTTTGAAAACATCAAGAAGAAACTGGAAGAAATGGGCGCTACCATCCACTCCGTTGATGAGGTTGCGGCTGGCAAAAGAATAGTTGAGGAAGTAAGAACGCCTCAGGATATATCTGCCAGAATGTGAGATGGGTTAAGACCCTATGAAACTTCTTGAAAAGATAAGAAATTACATAAAAATCAGCGAAGTCGCCCCGATAAGTCGAAGATATTTCATAATGAATGCCTTTGACGGAGCTACGACTATTTTGGGAATCGTAGTAGGCGCGTATGCAGCTGGAATAACCAACGAATTTTGGGTGATATGGTCTGGTTTGGGTGCAGCTCTAGCCATGGGTTTGTCAGGCTTCGCTGGAGCATATATGACCGAGGAAGCTGAGCGTGCGAAGAAACTTAACAGCTTGGAAAAGTCGATGCTCACGGAGTTAAAGAACAGCGTGGTAGGCAAGGCGAGTCGTTTCGCCTCTCTATTGGCTGGGATAATAGATGGTATGTCTCCAGCTCTTGCAGCTGTGGTCTGTTTGGCGCCCTTTTTTCTCTCAGCCTTTGGCTCGTTTTCGATCAATTTTGCAATTCAACTATCCGTGGCAACGGCCTTGGCGATAATGTTTTTGTTAGGCGTGTTTCTTGGAAGGATATCAAGTAGGAACATGTTCTTCCATGGGGTTAAAATGTTATTTGTAGGCTTGGTTCTTATGTTGATTTTCCTCGTCCTTAAAGCTATTTAATAGAACACGTTGCTTTTTCCTTTTCTGTATCTGGTTTGAACAACGAAAAAGTTGATATCAATAGAACAGTTATTAGGAAGTTCATAAGATTACTCTAGAAACGCAAGCAAACAAGCATCAAGCGTTGCGGAGAATGACCAAAAATTGGGTGTTCGTGAAATATTTGAGGTTCTATATTCTCCAGTTAAGGCTTTCAAAAAAATTATTGAAAAACCAGACTTCAAAGGAGTCCTCCTAATTTTAGTACTCGTTATATTCTCTATGGTAGTTGTGGAATACGTTGCTGCCTCAAAGTTTTTTCTTGAAACTAGGACGCCTGATGATGAGAATTGGACTGAATCGACGACGTTTTGGGCCTCCAATGGTAATCTCTCTCTCGACGACGTATATTATGAAGTTGGCGATTATAGTGTCAAATCTTTCGTTTCCAGTGACACAAGCATTTGGATGAAAATAACTGATATAGAACCCCTCGATTGTTCAGAAGACACGGGCTACAAGGAACTATTTTTTTGGATTAAGTGGATACATGAAAACGGGTCATTCCCGAATTCAGGTGCAACTTTGCGATTATTTTCTGGTAGCGAAAGTAGTTACTTTGAATTAGACCTAACGGGTTTGATATCAACTTCAAGTGATGAGTGGAACAATGCAACGGTTCCCCTTGGTCCGGAAAGCCAAGGTTGGGATTCAACCGACGCAGACTGGACAAACATAACAGGATTAGACTTTAGATTGGAATGGTTTGCTCCAAAAAATCTAACGATTAACATCGATGGTTTGTATTTTCGAAAATATGTTTCTCCCCTTGAGACAGGCGCATTTAGTGGAGCAATAATCCCCATTTTGATGTCGGCTGCTGTTTCCTTCTCTATGAATTGGATCCTGTGGGCTGGCATTCTATTAATGGTCGCAAAAGTTTTTCGCGAAGAAGTAGGCCCGTGGACGGTGTTTTTCGTTATAATCGGATACGTCTTTATAGTAACTGCGGTTCACACGATAGTCGGCGCAGTGTCGCTTTCGACGCTTCCAGCTTTGAACTTACCCATAGCTGATGGCACCTATATTTCATTTGACGAAATGTTGTATCCCTATTTGGCTTACCAAGTGTGGTTATATCTCCCTCTGGTAGGAGAAGTTTGGATAGCCGTGCTCTGCGCAATCGTACTACGCCTCTTGCGTGGGATAACTTGGGGAAGGGCCGCAAGCATCTCCGTAGTCGCCTTTGTCATAAGATTTGTCTTGAGATTCTTCTTCGGGGTCTGAAAGGGTTTCAAAATCAGATAATCTAAATAAAGGAGAGCGTATTGTCCCTATTTCATTAGGTCGATGTTAACGTGCCAGCCCTACTCGAAGCGAAAGGTCTGAAGAAAACCTACCGAATGGGTAGGGTTCTCGTTTCAGCGTTGCAAGGGACAACCTTTGATGTTGCAGAAGGAGAGTTTGTAGCCGTCTTCGGCCCCTCAGGAAGCGGAAAATCAACCCTTCTCCACGTTTTAGGCGGCTTGGACAGACCAGATGAAGGAGAAGTTTCGGTTGATGGTGTTAGTCTTTCCACGTTGAACGACAACGCGCTAGCTGAAGTTCGTCTACGTAAGATAGGGTTCGTTTTCCAATTTTTTAACTTGCTTCCCAGACTTACGGCTCTGAGAAATGTTGAGTTACCTCTAACGCTAGCAGATTTATCAGAAAAAGAATCCATCAAAAAGGCCGAGGATATGCTAAAGCTCGTAGGCCTTGAAGATCGAATGAATCATAGGCCCTCTGAGATGAGCGGTGGAGAACAACAGAGAATCGCCATAGCTCGCGCCTTGATTAACGACCCGAAGATAGTTTTGGCTGACGAACCGACTGGGAACCTAGACACGAGCACGGGAGGAGAAATTGTTCAACTCATGAAACGTTTGAATGAAGAGAAGGGGCAAACTTTTGTTGTGGTCACTCACGATCCGGCCATAGCGGAAACTGTGGATCGCATCATCTACCTAAAAGACGGAAGGATTCAAAGGATTAAGAAGGGGTATGGACGATTGTGAGGATTAAAAGAATATTTTCTATGGCTTGGGAAAGCATGAGACAAAGGAAGTTAAGGGCATTCTTAACCACTCTAGGCGTAGTCATCGGAATAACGGCCATCATCGCCCTAGCTTCCCTAGGCGAGGGATTCCGCGTATCCATAACCGAGCGAATGGAACAAGGCTTTGAGCTAGACGTCTTAACGGTCATACCGGGAAGCCTATTTGCAGGATACCGATACGAACGCTTTAAAGATACAGACGTAGAAAACATCAGCAGGATTGCCAACGTTTCAGCTGTTACGCCAGTTATGCAGATAGGCAGCGTAACATTATACAATGGAGAAAAGAAAGCTACTGCGTTCGTGGCTGCAGCGACCAACTTTTCAGAGTTTCAACAAGTCTTCTCAGACAGATTCGAGTTAAAAGAAGAAGCCATGCCTGATCCAGTTGAAAACGATACGCTGATTATTGGCTACAAAGTCAACTATCCAAATAAAACAGAAACAGCCTTCGCCTTTCCCAGAGAAAAGATTAACGTGACCCTAAGCATTCCGAAACAAACTATACCCCCATCCGTTGAATATGAAAACTACAGTTTTACAGTTGCTGGAACATTGCAAGAAGGAGGCACATCAGGGCTAACAAACTTTGACTATTGGGTTTTTCTGCCTCTAGACACTGCCAGAAAGATTTATGAAACTAGTCTTGTAGATTTGATCTTTGTTAAGGTTCCCGACCCAGAGTTTTCTGAAAATGTTGCGGAAGAAATCGATGCTCTGTTTCCTCCATACCAAATTACTGTTCTTGTGCCGCTAAGCTTTATACAACAAGTCGATCTGATATTGGGCACGGTTCAAATCTTCCTCACCGCCATAGCTTCTATTTCTCTCCTCGTCGCAGGAATAGGAATAATGAACATCATGACCGTCTCTGTGATGGAGAGAACCCGCGAAATAGGGATACTAAAAGCAATTGGAGCGAAGAGTAGAACCATCTTAACCATGTTTCTAGCCGAATCTCTATTGATAGGTCTTGTAGGCAGCCTAGTAGGTGTGCCAACGGGTTACGGACTTGCCCATGTTCTGAGCTATATTATAGCTCGTTTTGCTGCGTTTCAACCAGATTGGCTTAGAAGCCCAGAAGTGGAACGCGCAGTTATCGCCCCCATTTTTTCTTGGTCATGGGTAATCATCGCCGTAATTTTTGGAATAGCCATCTGCATACTCTTTGGCTTGTATCCAGCGAGAAAAGCTGCAAAACTTGATCCCGTGGAAGCATTACGATACGAGTGATGTATAAGCTATCTTCTTGTCCCTCTAAAACCCTTGCTAGCCTCTACAGAAAACTCTGAAACTCCATGTAGCAAAACTTATATCCAACATTAATACTCCTTCATCATCACCGGCCCAAAAAACGGAGCTACGCGTAAAGTCGTTTTGACGGCAAGCTGGTTCTGTTTTGATGGCTGTTTCCGCGATGAGGGACGAAAGAGTAGATGCCGACAAAGCTCACAGAAAAAGCGAGACATACAGCAAAAAGGGGTGTAGGACTTGAAAAGAGAGAACGGAAATACGGTCCCATACCTTTCCAAGGAGCACCAGTGAAAGCGGAGCAGGAAATCGCGGAAAAAATCTGAATGAAACGGGAGGAAGAATTCTGAAAATTAAAGACCTAAGGGATGAAATGCGAAGAGTAGACGTTGAAGGAAAAGTAATCGAAAAATCAGAAACCCGCGAGGTTAGTTCAAGATACCGAAACGAAACATACAGGGTTGCCGACGCCATAATCAAAGACGACACAGGCACAATAAAACTGACATTATGGAACGAACAGATCGATCAAGTCAACGTCGACGACACAGTAAGAATCGAAAACGGATACATCAGATCTTTCAGAGGAGAAATTCAACTAAACGTGGGAAGATACGGAAAACTAACCATCTTGTAAATGGATGAAGAATTTTCATAAATGATGGAGAGGTGAAAAAATGCGGTATGAAAGAAGAGGAAGAGGAGAAAGAAGAGGATTCGACCGAGGATTTCCTCCAAAGCCTGTTGAGATAGGAAAAGAATACGATGTGGAAATTCAAGAGACCAGCCGCCGAGGAGAAGGCATAACAAGAATCAAAGGCCTCGTAACCTTCGTCCCAAACACCAAACCCGGAGACCACGTGCGAATCAAGATAACGAGGATAAGCCGCCGGTTTGCTGAAGCCGAAGTAGTTGGAGAAGCAGAAGCAAAGGAAGTCGAAGAAGCAGAAGAGGAAGAGACAGCAGAAGAAGACGAAGCTGAATAACTCGGATTTCTAGTCTTCGAACCTCTCAAGTTTTGTCAATTAAGCCGATTTTTCTAGGCAATTTCCATAGCCTTGGCTTTCGTCCTCCTCATTAACCTTGAATATTCAATTTTTGCATTCTTTTACAATTGTTCCGATCCAAGCCACACGCAAACCACAAATGATGCGATAGGGAAATACTTTCATTTATAGATGCTATACACTATGGCACAATGGGGAGAACAAAATGAAACGTGAAGATTTCCTTCGAGAACCCGTAGTGCACATGAAACTTAACTCTAAAATGACCGTGAACGAATTCATCCAACAATTCGGCAATTCAGGCTGTTTTGGAGCTGGAAGATTGTCAACTGCCTGTGACATTTTCGAACGGATGATTCGAGACGACGAATGCACAATTTTTCTCGCCATCGCCGGAGCAGTTGTTCCCGCTGGATTGCGCACCGTCATCTCCGACATTATTCGAAAAAAACTAGTTGATGTAATTGTAAGCACAGGAGCAAACATGGTCCACGACCTTATCGAGGCGCTTGGAGGGCATCATTATAAAGGACATTGGCTTGTCAACGACTCCGTCCTATACGGGTATCACATATACAGAATTTACGATGTCTTTGTCCCTGAAGAGGACTTTACGAAAGCAGACGTTGCAGTGGCAGATATGTTCGATGAAATTGCAAAAGAAAGCAATAGTCGCGCTTTATCCAGTCATGAGTTAACTCGGGAAATCGGAGCCCGCCTCAAGGACTCGAAATCGATCTTAAGAGCCGCTTACGAGGCTAACGTTCCAGTATTCCTTCCAGCAATTCGTGATTCAGAGTTTGGAGTCATTTACCAGTTTCACATGAAAAAGCATTCCACAGACAAAATTTTGCAAGTTGACGCCTTCAAGGAAGTACCAGAAATCATCGAAATTGCAAAAAAATCTCCCCGTCTAGGCATGGTGGTCATCGGTGGAGGCGTACCCCGTAATACCATCCAACACGCCGCCGTCACCTCTGGCAAGGGTCTAGACCACGCCGTGGTTATCACCATGGATCGCCCTGAAACAGGGGGACTCTCAGGCTCCACGCTGGAAGAAACTGTCAGTTGGGGAAAGGTGAAGAAAAAAGCTGATAAGGTAATGGTGATTGGTGACGCCTTAATAGTCTTCCCTCTGATGGTTGCAGCAGTATTAGAAAGGTTAGGAAACAAGTTCGTAAGGAGGATTACATAATGGTTAAAACACGAATGAATATAAGAAAGAAAGCTAAGTCTAAAAACAGATTCTGCGGAAACTGCTATCATCATAACATGTATGAATATCCAGACCTCATTTTATGCAGCTTACGTTATCAGAACAGTAACGATTTCATCGTTCCAACTCTCGGATGCTGCGAAAAATGGACACCCGATCCCCAAGAGTGTTTTTGCGTTGAAGAAGCCTTGAAGAAACGAAACAAAAACTCTGTTGAACACTGCAAAGAATAAACGCAAGCCTTCAACGAATAAAGGAGAGTTCGTCCAAGTTTTCTTTTTTGGACGTCGTTTTCTAACTGCATTCTTTCTAGGCTTCTTCTCAGGTTTTGTTTGCGCTGATTTTGGCGCCACAGAAGGTTCAAGAGGTTCAGGTAAAGGTGGCTGAGTAGGCACGGCCTTCTTTGGTCTTACTCCGTAACCCATTCCAACGAAGACTACCCCTAAAACAGCTGAGAACATTGTTATAACCAAGTCCGTGGCTTCATTGCCAGTTGTTAATTGAATGTAGCCTGCATAGCCCACAAAGAGAAAGCCTGCTAAAACAGATCATATGATAGCTATGAGGTATAGACCATAATCATGCTTCATCTTATTCTTCCTCTCTTGAACTATCGTTAGTGTCAACGAGTAGAATCCAAATAATTTTTCCTTATTCTTCGAACAGTGGTCTTAACACCTTTTCTTGAAAGGTCTCGTTGATCGCAAAGTAAGGCGTAGCGTTTCTTCTTTTGTAGGTTTCCGAATTCAAGGGTGTAGTTGGAAGTTAAGGTTAATATGAAAGAGAGATTTATAACAGTTAACGTAGCCCGGGAAACCGGCTTAGCCCGGTAGAGGAGAAAGGCTCTGCCGACTGTAGCGGACAAGCATGACGG
>Ga0224506_10000645_pt1 | contig 28105 bp, 29 predicted proteins | sample SF_Jan12_sed_USG_2_FD_169108 | JGI IMG/M metagenome (GOLD analysis project Ga0224506, IMG submission 169108) | Sediment microbial communities from San Francisco Bay, California, United States - SF_Jan12_sed_USGS_8_1 | ecosystem: Environmental > Aquatic > Marine > Sediment | place: USA... | reverse complement strand
CATTGTGAACCAGCAGATCGACACCGGTGATGGGTTTTATGCCGGCTGACTGTGCAGCACGATAAAACTTGACCAGTGCAAACAGATTAGAGAAATCGGTCACCGCCACCGCTGGCATACCGGCATCTGCAGCGGCCTGTACCAGTGGCTTGATACGCACCACCCCATCGATGAGGGAGTATTCTGTGTGTAGACTTAAGTGAACAAATGCTGGGCCCATAAGCTGCCTATTCTAAACTGCGCCCTTAGAAGATGACACAAGATTTTCTGCACTGACTGTTTGGAGAATGAACATGTAATGTCAGTTTAACGAAACATCCGATTAACAAGTCTTATTCACTCTTAATCAAGAATTATTCTAGATAAAGCTCTTAACCTATTGATTGTTTATTAGATAAGGTTTTAGCTTTAATTGATGTGCCAGAATGGCTTAGTTAAAGTATTATCTCACTTCCAAAATCCGGCGTACCGGTCCAAAACTGCGCCGATGAATTTTGGTGACACCGAGTTGTTCCAGTGCCTCACAATGCTTTTTGGTTGGATAACCCTTATGACCTGCAAGACCATAGCCCGGATATTGTTGGTCGAGTTCAACCATCTCTTTATCACGCGCCACCTTGGCAATGATCGAGGCTGCTGAAATTGCCGGCTCAGTCAGATCACCCTTGATGATCGCTTCTCCACTACAGGGTAACTTTGGTAATTTATTCCCATCTACCAGTGCGTGTTCCGGCGCTACTGACAAACCTTCCACCGCCCGTGTCATTGCCAACAAACTGGCCTGCAGAATATTGATATCATCAATCTCATGCACTTCAGCACGACCTAATGACCAGGACAATGCCTTTTCCTTGATCTCAACAGACAAAAGCTCACGCCTTTTCTCGGTGAGTTTTTTGGAGTCGGTCAGGCCTTTGATGGGATTATCCGGATCAAGAATTACCGCCGCGGCAACAACAGGACCGGCCAACGGCCCGCGCCCGACTTCATCGACACCGGCTACAATCGTTGTTGTTATTTTTATGCTCATGACACGTATTAAACCACAGAGAACACAGAAAAAAAATCATCGTCATACCGGCCTTGAGCCGGTATCTCATAATCAGCACTACAGACTACTTATCCTGCACCAATACCCACGGTCTAACGACCAGCGCCCATAACTGCGCATCCGATTCATACCATGTCCGCGCCTGAACATCAGACACCTGCCCGACCTTCCCTTCCGCCATCCATGCCTCAATCTGTTGCTTGTTATCCTGTGACATCTGAAATGCCACCTCCACCAGATCCAGATCGGGCGCCACCGAAATCGCATTACCGGATGCAAAAAACACCTGCAACACCGACCACGCCATCTGGCCAGTTTCGAGGTTTAGTTTGGCTTTTTCTATTTCGGGATCCGATGTCATGGATTTATTATGAATGTTTTTTGTCGCTAACGCGACGGTTGGCCCCGACAACCCAAATAATATAAAAGGCCGGTTAGACCGGCCTTTCTGTTGAGCACTTATTTTCCAGTGTAATTAGCGGCGATATAGTGTCCGTCCAGACTATAAAAGATATACAAAACCTTCTTTGATTTATCTTCTATCTTGTCGTTTTGAAAACTCACCACCCACTCTTCGCCCTTGGCAAAGGCTTTCTTCTCGGCTTTAACTGGTTTCATTCCTTGCCAACTTTTATCGATAACGTTTTTCTTAACCAAAGCATTAACCATATTCTCGGCTTTGGCTTTTGCAAGACTCGCGTTAATTGCGCCATGCGAGCTCTCATGATTACTATGACCTCCGTCTTTATCATGTGAATGTCCGGAACCAGCATGTACTGGTGTAGTAAACGCCAATACGGTAAATAATAGATAAGTTACTGTTAGTTTTTTCATCATTTTCTCCAGTTAATTTTAATATAACGAATCATGCGTTGATTGTTCTTTTAGTGTCTGTGCGCGCTTTTCTTCAATACGAATATGGTCATGTGCATGGTTATCTGAACTAAAACCAAATTCATCCGGATCTGTCACATGGCTATAACCGTGCATTTGCATCAGTGCCAGATAAAAACCGGCGACAATCAGAAACACGTTGGACACACGACTGAATGGAACAAAGCTCGCACTTTTACGCCAACCAGCCAGCACCAGTAGCATCGCTGTTAATGCCATGATCTGACCGAACTCAATACCAACATTAAACGAAATAATATTCATTAATAACTGATCTTCACTTAATGGCAGTTGCTGTAAACGTGTTGATAACCCAAGGCCATGAATCAGACCAAGCGTAACAATCATAAACAACAAATTTGGTGGTTTCACATCCCAGTATTTCCTGAACCCATCCAGATTCGCGAATGCGATGTATGCTACGCTTAAACCAATCACGGCATCAATCAGGAAATAATTGATTTGCAGACCAGTGAAGGTCGCATAAATCAGGGTTGCACTGTGCCCCAGAGTAAAAGCAGTAATGTATTTTACAATATCTCTGAATCTGGTCAGGAAAAAGATAATGCCAAACACAAATAACAGGTGGTCATAACCCGATAGCATATGCGTCGCGCCAATCCACATATATCGGAGATTGCCACCATCGATGATCGACTGTTTTTCCGCTTCCGACATACCATGGCCAAATGCCTGGCTCACTAATAATATACTCACAATGGCCAATAGCCACTGTGACGTTCTCATTTTTATAAACATAAAAACCTCATAACAATAATTGATAGAGCGGTTCTATTCGCCCGGTAGTTAAAAATAAAAAATTAATTAAATGTTATGAGACTACAGGTGGAGCACGCAGGCGAATAGACGTGTATTGATGATAGGATTGATAAGATATTAGTTGAGAGGACAGTACTACAATCCCTGAACTATCGATAGTTTCAACGGGCCTTAATATTGAAGAGGTAATGGCTGCATACTGCTCTCCCAATTTACCCTGCGCTTTGGTACAAACATGCTCCAGCTCAACTACCTTATTACTGTCAGCATGAGAAAGTGTCTCAGCTGCAACATCAATCACATCCTCATGATAACTGGCTAACTGGTGTTGATGAGCGGTAACAGCATGTTGATGCTGTCCATCACTATGTTCATGCTTACCCGCAAGGTGAATATGCGTGTTTGACAACTGCAAAAAAAGAAATGCAGTAATCAGACTAAACATGAATGATTTATTTGAACAGAATTTTCTCATCGATATGATTCATCCAAAAACTCGTTCGATTATAGCCTAATAGATTAAGAGGAGAAATAGAGAAATATTGACTGTCTTCTTTGGGTCGAAAACGGTCATTTATATTACCAATATTTTGTGTTTTTATCCCATCAGATGCAGTCGAGCATCGCATGGAATGATACGAGTCTTCGGGGTCGAATCCTCGCATAAAAAATTAAAGCGCCGACAAAGTCGGCAAACCTATTACCCCCTCACCTTAATCCTCTCCCTGAGGGAGAGGATATAAGAGGCCTGTCACTCAGTGACCAACTTAAGCACAGCCAGCGCCGCAGTCTCATCTGCATTTTTCCTTAATGTCTGATGAATCTCGGTAAATTTTTCAATAATCGGAATACTCTTCTCCGGATGTTCAAGATAATCCAGTAACACCGGTCCCATTTTTTCCGGTTTTGCATTGTGCTGGATAAACTCTGGCGCGATTTCACTGCCTGCCAGATTGTTGGGCATACAGACATAAGGCACGTTGAGCATGGCTTTCATGATGCGGTAACTGAGCCAGTTAAGTTTGTAGGTCACGACCATCGGGCGTTTCATGAGCATGGCTTCAACTGCTGCCGTGCCAGAGGCAAGCAACACGGCATCACAGGCCATCAGTACATCATGTGATTGCCCATCAAACAGGGTAATGGGTAAGTTGGTACCAAGTTGTTGAAGTGTGTTTTCAAAAATGTGGCGTAATTCTTTTGAGGCCAGTGGTACGATAAATTGCACATCCGGATTTTTTTCATGACACCACGTTGCAGTCTTGATAAATAAATCAGCATGGCGCTGCAGTTCACTGACCCTGCTCCCCGGCAGTAGGGCAATAACTTTGGCCTGTTCCGGGATATCAAGTTTATGCCTTGCTACGGTTCTGTCCGGCTGCATCGGAAACATGTCGGCAATCGGATTGCCGACAAATTCCACTGGCACATTATGTTGTTCGTAAATTTCGTTTTCAAACGGAAACATGGTCAGCATCAGATTGACTGATTTGGCAATACCATGCACCCTGCCCGGTCGCCAGGCCCATACGGTCGGGCTAACATAATGCACAGTCGGGATGCCAGCTTCTTTTAATTTACGCTCCATCGGTAAATTAAAATCGGGTAAATCAATACCAATAAATACATCAGGTGGGCTATCAATAAAGTGTTCTATCAGATGATCACGAATCGCCTTGAGTTCACGGTAATGTTTGATGACTTCGACAATACCCAGTACCGAGAGTTTTTCCATCGGATAAAATGAACTGCAACCGGCCTCAATCATTTTGGGCCCGGCTATGCCTTCAAAGACAGCATGGGGGGCATGGTGTTTTATAGCCCGGATTAATCCTGCGCCAAGCTGATCACCGGAAGTTTCGCCTGCAAGGATGCCAATGCGCATGGTAGAAGGTTATCTTATGATACTGCGTGTGGATTTCTCAATGAAAGACACCATAAGACCCACTTCGGGTGTCTCACTGGCCAATGCTTTCATTTGTTCAAGTGCTTCATCCAGTTTAAGGCCGGACATATATAGTAATTTGTAGGCCTTGCGCATGTTTTTAATACTGGTGTCACTGAAACCACGGCGTTTAAGTCCTTCAATATTCAGTCCATGTGGTTTGGCCAGATTACCGGATGCCATCACGAATGGCGGTATGTCTTTATTAATGGCTGTCGCCATGGCGGTAAAACTGTGTTCACCAATCCGGCAAAACTGATGCACTGCGGCAAACCCGCCCAGAATCGCATGATCCTGTACGTCAACATGACCTGCAAGTGTCGCATTGTTGGCAAAAATAGTGTGACTGCCAACCTGACAATCATGGGCAATATGTACATAGGCCATAATCCAGTTATCATTACCAATCCGGGTTACACCTCCCCCGTCACCGGTACCCCGGTTAATGGAGCAATATTCACGAATGGTATTGCCATCCCCGATTTCCAGATGCGTTTCTTCACCGGCGAACTTTTTGTCCTGAGGATCTTCACCAATGGATGAGAATTGAAATATTTTGTTGTCCTTGCCAATCCGTGTCGGCCCTTTGATAACAACATGGGGACCAATAACTGTACCGGAACCTATTTCAACATGGGGGCCAATAATAGAATAAGGGCCAATACTGACGTTGTCTGCCAATTTTGCAGAGGCATCAATGATGGCTCGTTCATCAATCAATTCAGGAATCCTTTGATACACACATGATTTCACCAGAAGCAACTACCTTGCCATCAACACTGGCATTACAATCAAATTTCCACATTCCCTTTTTAACACGCAATAATTCGGCATACAGTTCAAGTTTGTCACCCGGACCCACTGGCTGTTTGAATTTCACCTTATCTGCTGAAACAAAATAATAAATGGATTCCTTGCTTGGTTTTTCTTCTACCGTTTCATAGGCAAGCAAACCGGTTGCCTGCGCCATGGCTTCAATGATCAGTACTCCGGGCATTACCGGTTTCTGTGGAAAATGACCGGTAAAAAACGGTTCGTTATAGGTTACATTTTTATAACACTTGATCCATTTACCCACTTCAATTTCTGTTACCCGATCCACTAACAGAAAGGGATAACGATGCGGTAATCGTTCAAGGATTTGATTCACGTCGAGGATAGTCACATTATTTCCTTCTTATGAAACCTCTGATTAATAATCAGTGGCTCCTTAATTATTTGTCTTTATTTAACTGCTTTTCCAGCTCAGCCAGACGATTAGCCATTTCATCCAGCTGGCGGTATCTTACTATATTTCGGCGCCAGATATTCTGTGGTTCTGCCGGAGCCGGGCCGGAAGAATAAACTCCAGATTTAAGTATAGACTTGGTGATCAGTGATTTGCCGGTAATATGGACATCATCTCCCAGCTCAAGATGCCCGGCAATACCAACCTGACCTGCGATAGTACAGCGTTTGCCTATCTTGACACTTCCTGCTACACCAGTGCAGGCTGCAATCGCGGTATGATCTCCAATCTGGACATTGTGCGCAATCTGGATCAGGTTATCCAGTTTAACTCCATGACCAATAACCGTATCTTCGATGGCACCTCTGTCAATCGTGCTGTTTGCACCCACTTCGACATCATCACCAATTCTGACTCCACCAAGCTGAGGGATACGTAACCATTGTCCCTTATTATTGGCAAATCCAAAACCATCAGCACCAATCACAACACCGGAATGAATTAGAGCCCGTTCACCTATAACAGTTCCGTAAGAAATGGAAACATTGGCCGCAATATGACCGTCTTGACCAATACTGGAGTTTTTTCCAATTGACGTTCCGGCACCAATAAAACAACCCGCTCCGATTGTTACGTTATCTTCGATCACTGCATTAGGGCCAATCCATGCTGTCTGATGAATATCGCAGTTATTCCCCACTACTGCCGAGGGATGAATGCCGCCAGGAAATTTTTCTTCAGGATAGATCGCCTTAATTGCATTGACATAAGCCACATCAGGAACATCAACCACAATGGCATGAACAGGGCAGTCTTCAAGTAAGGATGCCGGCAAAATCACGGCAGAGGCAGATGTTTGGGAAAGATATTTTTTATAGCGACTGTCTGCGAGGAAACACAAATCACCGGAGACGGCTTTATTAAGGGAAGCAACACCTGTGATCTCGCAATCAGGATCACCATGTAGCTTGCCACCTATTTTTTCTGCAAGTTGTTTCAGGGTTATCAATATTGTTCCCCTGAGTTATTTTTTAGCTGACTCAGCCTTCAGTCTCTTTAATACCTGTTGTGTAATATCAGCTGTATCACTGGCATAAATTACACCATCACCAAGAATGACATCATATTTGTCTTTTTTGGCCTGGGCGACAATGGCTTCATAAATTCGTTTCTGTAATTTACCGAATTCCTCATTACGACGGATATTGAAGTCTTCCCTGAACTCATCCTGTTTACGCTTAAGCTCACGTTTTTGAGAAATAACTTCCCTTTCCAGTTTAACTCTTTCAGATTCACTCATCACCGCGCCATCACGTTGCAGCTTGTCATCATTAGCCTTGATTGATTTTTGCAGTTTTACAAGTTCGCTATCACGCGGAGCAAATTCCTTTTCCAGCAGTTTTCTTGCCTGCTCTGCCTGTGGCGCCTTTTCAAGAATGACCGCTGCATTAACAGCACCCAGTTTCAACTCAGCCGATGCCGTATTCCCGAGAGATAAACCCATAACCAGAAATAAGGAAAAAATCATAACATGTACTTTTCTTAACATTTCAAACTCCGAATTACTATCTTAAAGTAGCACCTAACTGGAACTGGAACACCTCGGTATCGTCACCTGCTTCATCATTCAATGTCTGTCCCAGACTGAATGTCAATGCACCGAATGGTGATAACCAGGTCGCGGAAACACCCGTTGAATAACGTAAATCGCTAATATCAAAGTCCTGCCCGAACCCGTATACGTTACCTGCATCAAGAAACAGGGTCAATTGTAATGATTTAGGTGATTTTTTGACAAATGGTAGAGGGAAAATCACTTCTGCATTACCCACCACCTTGATATTACCACCCAGTGGTTCGGTATTGCTGGCACGCGGCCCCAGCGTATTGGCCTGATAACCACGCACAGAACCTGGACCACCGGCATAGAAGTTCTCGTAAAATGGCAAGTCCGTCGTACCACCAAAGCCCTCGCCATAGCCCACCTCTCCGTTCAATGCCAAAGTCAGCTTTTTGGTCAAAGGAAAATATTTTCTGTGTGTGTAGTTGACCTTGAAGTATTCCAGATCACCGAGCGTAAATTCAGCACTTAACCTCTGTAATTCACCCCTGTTCGCAAAAATAGCCCGATTACGTGTGTCATGAGACCAGGAACCTTTCAGGGTTGCATTAACATAATCCGTACCATTCTGATTAATAAAATTCAGGTACTCGGTTGGTGTCGTGGAAGTCGTACTGATTTCAATACTTTCAACCCCGATAGAGGCATAGATTGAATCATGCTCGTTAATAGGGATACCGTAACTCATGTCGCCACCTGTACTGTTAGACACGAAGTTACCTACGTTTGCCTGACCGGCATCCGTTTCCCTTGAGAAGAAATTAAACCCGCGGCTCACACCATCAATGGTGTGATAAGGATTAACATAACCAAAACTGTAAACTGTATTTACATCACTGTTGTTAAATGCGAAAGACAGGCGACGACCTGTACCTAAAAAGTTATCCTGTGACACGCTGGTATTAAATACAAGTCCCTGTGATTGGGAAAAACCAATACCGGCAGTCAAGTTACCTGATGCCTTTTCTTCCACCTTGAAGTTCACATCTACCTGATCAGTGGTTCCAGGCACGGGAACTGTTTCTACATTCACTTCTTCAAAATAATCTGTTCTTTCCAGTCTTTCCTTGGAGCGTTCAATTTGTGATGTAGATACCCAGGCTCCTTCCATCTGACGCATTTCACGTCGAATCACTTCGTCTGCTGTTCTGGTATTCCCGTCCATATTAATACGGTGTACATAAACACGCTTGCCCGGATCAATAAAATAGGTCAGCGAGACTGTTTTATTGTCTTCATTTATATCAGGTACAGCGTTTACATTAGAAAAGGCATAGCCGTCATTTCCAAGTCTTTCTGTAATATTTTTAGTACTCTCTGTTACTTTCTTGCGGGAAAAGATTTCATTGTCTGTCGTCAGGATCAGAGGTTTTATTTCTTCTTCAGGAACAACCAGATCACCTGCCAGTTTAATATCACTGATTGTGTATTTTTCACCTTCACTGATATTGATCGTAATGTAAATATCCTGTTTATCCGGGGTAATGGAAACCTGCGTAGAGGTAATATCAAAATTGATATAGCCTCTGTCGAGATACCAGGAACGAATGGTTTCCAGATCGGCTCCCAGTTTCTGTTTTGAATACTGATCATCCTTGGTGAAAAAGGATAACCAGTTGCTGGTATCAGACTCCATTTCATCAAGCAATGTCTCGTCATTAAATACGTTATTACCAATAATGTTGATCTGGTGGATACGTGCAGGCTCACCTTCAATAACACTGATTTCAATATCAACACGGTTTCTTTCCAGCGGTGTAACGGTTGAGTCAATCTTGACACCATACTGCCCCTGACTGAAATATTGTCTTTCCAGTTCGGCCTTGACTCGTTCAAGAATGGAACGATCAAAAACACGTCCTTCAACAAAACCGATCTGCTTCAAGGAGTCCAGCAGACTTTCCTTGTCAATTTCAAGATTACCTTTGAGATCAATACTGTTAATTGATGGACGCTCATGAACGAAGACAACCAGCACATCACCATCGCGCTCAAGTCGAACATCTTTAAAGAAACCGGTTTTGAACAAGGCACGAATGGCTCGGGTAGAACTCGCATCATCTATGCGATCGCCTGCCTTGAAAGGGAGATAATTAAAAACAGTACCGGCAGAAATACGTTGCAGACCTTCTACCCTGATATCCTTGACCAGAAAACTCTCAATCGCCCATACATTCGAGATCATTGCACAGGACAAGAGCAGAACACCAAGCTTTCGCTTCATTTAACCCCCACCGGATTTATTATTATTTTCTGTTTATCAGCTAACTGGTAAACAATCTGACCAGATCATTATAAAACGCCAGCATCATTAAACCTACCAGTAATATGATACCTATCTTTTGACCAATTATCTCGGCATTTTCAGAAACCGGACTGCCCTTGAAAAATTCCACGATGTAATACATCAAATGACCGCCATCAAGCAGGGGTATTGGCACGAGATTAATCACACCCAGACTGATACTCACCAGTGCAAGGAAGGCGAAGAAAGGCATCCAGCCGATACTGGCTGACTGTCCTGCATATTCTGCGATAGTAATAGGACCACTAATATTTTCTAAAGATGCTTTACCAATCAACATCTTCCAGAACATTTTCAATGTTAAGGTTGAGATATCCCATGTCCTGACTATCCCATTCCAGAGTGCAGGCATTGCAGAGTATTGATGCATGCTACGACGCGATTCGCGTACTTCGTCGGAAATATGTACACCCGCTCCGATTCGCCCATATACCTGCCCGTTGGCTTCCATCTTTTTTGGCGTCAAATCCAGCTCAACCCGCTTTCCCTTCCGATTGACACTGACTTCGATTAATTGTCCGGGGTTAGCCCGTACATAATCCACCCAATCAGCCCAGTCTTTAATTGGTTTGCCATTAGCTGAAACCACTTCATCGCCTACCTGAAAACCGGCCTTTTCAGCCGCTCCTTCTGGCTCCAGCATCCCAATCAGGGCCTTCAATCGCGGGCTATAAGGTTCAAAACCTATTTCCTTAAGTAAATTTGCTCGCCCGATACTGATTTCATATGCCGTCAGATCAAGTTGTACAGTTCTTGTTTGTTCATCACCAACCTTTAACGTGACATTTATTTTCCTGTTATCCATCACGATTTGGCGTAGCAACGTAATAATGACACTTTTCCATGTTGGTGTATCACGTCCTTCAATGTTGATTATCTCATCACCAGACTGGAAACCGGACAACTCAGCAGCCAGACCGGGAGTCACTTCACCTACCACCGGTTTAAGACCGGGGATCCCGACCATATACATAAACCAGTAAATCAATACTGCAAAAATCAGATTTGCCATAGGGCCTGCCAGCACAACGGCAAACCGGGTTGCTAATGACTGGCGGTTAAAGGCACGATGAACTTCCGAGGCATCCACATCCCCTTCTCTTTCATCCAGCATCTTGACATAGCCACCGAGCGGAATGGAGGCAACAGCAAACTCGGTATTGTCCTTTCCGCTACATCGTGACCAGATCGGTTTCCCGAACCCAATGGAAAAACGCAGTACCTTGATACCGAGTTTACGTGCTACCCAAAAATGTCCGAACTCATGAACTGCAACCAGTACGCTGAGCGCAACAAGAAAGGATAAAATAGAAAATAAAACTGTATTCATTAGATAGCTGACCTGCCGGGTACGGCAATACAACGCTGCGCGGACTCACGTGCTGATGCATCATCAGCCAGAATGATTTCCAGAGAACTTGCCTCATGGCCTGTTACTTCACCAAGCACCGTTTCAATTACTTCCGATATCCCGAGAAAAGACAAATTACCATCCAGAAATGCCTGTACTGCAACCTCATTGGCCGCATTCAGGATCGCACTGGCTGTTCCGCCTGCATTTACTGCCTCAAATGCCAATCGTAAACAGGGAAAACGATCAAAATCCGGTTTCTCAAAATCTAGACGCGCGATATCAAAAATATTCAGACTTTCAACACCGGATTCCATACGTTCCGGCCACGACATCGCATGGGCAATCGGTGTGCGCATGTCCGGATTACCCAGTTGTGCCAGTACAGAACCATCTGCATATGCCACCATGGAATGGATCACGCTTTGTGGATGCAAAACGACTTCAATATGATCTGCTGTTGTATTAAACAACCAGCACGCCTCGATCACTTCCAGCCCCTTATTCATCATGGTGGCCGAATCGACTGAAATCTTGCGCCCCATATCCCAGTTTGGATGATTACAGGCCTGTTCCGGTGTGACATGTTTTAAATCAGACAACGGCATTGTGCGGAACGGTCCACCGGATGCCGTCAGTAAAATACGATTTACACCAACACCATCCAGCCCGTTGGCAAAATTTTCCGGCATACACTGGAATATGGCATTGTGTTCACTGTCTATTGGTAATAACTCGGCCTTGTTTTTACTGACTTCATCCATAAAGAGCTGGCCAGACATGACTAATGCTTCCTTGTTTGCCAACAGAATACGTTTACCCGTACGCGCAGCTGCCAATGCAGGCAACAATCCGGCTGCACCGACAATCGCAGCCATGACATAATCCGTTTGCGGCAGTGAAGCTACTTTTTCCAGATTCTCAACCCCGGACAAAACCCCGGTTTCACTTCCTGCCTGTTTTAATCTGTCTGCCAGTTGCTGAGCCGCATTGTCATCCGCCATCACCGCAAATTCAGGCTTGAATGAGAGACATTGTTCATACATGCGATCGACCTGTGTATTGGCAGTCAATGCAACCACACGAAAACGATCCGGGTGACGTGCAATTACATCCAGTGTACTGACACCAATAGAACCGGTTGCTCCAAGTACAGTTACACCAATCACACCCTATCTCCCAAAAACACCAGTCCGGCAACAAAAACCGGTGCCGCTGCTGTCAAACTATCTACCCGATCCAGTACACCACCATGACCCGGTATTAATGTCCCACTGTCTTTTATCCCTACGATACGCTTAAACATACTTTCGTAAAGATCACCCGCAACTGAAATCATTGTTGTAAACAGACACAATACCACAAACATTATTTCATTCATTTTAATAATCGATGTATTTTCCTGAATCAGGAATGCAAAAATAGCTGTTGCCAGCAATGCCCCCATCACACCTTCCCATGTCTTGCCCGGGCTGGTTGCCGGTGCCAATTTATGTTTCCCGAATTTGTGACCCGCAAAATAGGCACCACTGTCGGCAACCCAAATCATGACCATTAAAAACAATACCAGCAAGCCGCCATCTTCATTCATACCATGCATGAAAACCAGTGCTTTCCATGCCGGAACCAGTACCAGTAACCCAATCACTGACCTGATAAATGAATTACCTGTCACTGTGGAAACAGATTTTTCATGCAACACAATTTGTATTGTACCAATTGACCAGAATACCAGCCCTGTTATTAAAGCAGGGACAAGTGATAAATCAAACGATAACCACATCAATCCTGCGGTCAGCAGGGCAAAACCAACTCTTAATTGAAAATGCTTTAACCCTGCAAGCTGTGACCACTCCCAAGCACCCCCGAAAACAAAAACTCCGAGCGCAATTGCAAACCATTCATTTGATAAAAACAGAACACCCGATATGACAACAGGAATAAGTATTACTGCTGTTATTATTCTTTTTATCAAGTTTGTATTCATAAATAAGAACCTTATTGTAAAACCAACGTCTGTCTAGCTTGTAGTCTGCTTTTTTTCAATCTGTTCACCAGTGTGACCAAACCGACGTTGTCTTGTCGAAAATGAATTCAGGGCTTCCATGAAATTTGCTTTGTCAAAATCAGGCCAGAACACATCGGTAAAATATAATTCCGTATAAGCCAGTTGCCACAGCAGAAAATTACTAATCCGATGTTCACCTCCTGTTCGAATAAACAGATCCGGTTCCGGCAAATCACTTAATGCAATCTCTGAATTTAATAGTTCAACATCAAATTTATCTACGCTTATCTCGCCTTTTTCAATGCGCTGGTAAATATTCCTTACAGCATTCACTATATCCCAGCGACCACCATAATTGGCTGCAATATTGAATGCGAGTTTGCTATTTGATTGTGTCAGCTGTTCGCTGTCATTTATCTGTTTTTGCAGTTTCTTTGAAAATGCACTGCGATCACCAATAAAACGGATACGGACACCGTTTTTATGCAGTTCATCCACTTCCTTTGTCAGGCTGGTTAGAAACAGGTCCATCAGGATGCCTACTTCTTTCTTGGGGCGGTTCCAGTTTTCTGTGCTGAAAGCAAAAACAGTCAGGCAATCTATGCCCAGTTCCAGGCAGGTTTTGATTGCAGAACGCACATTTTCAACACCGGCCTTGTGACCAAATGCGCGTGGTTTGCCTTTTTGTTTCGCCCAACGCCCATTGCCATCCATGATAATGGCAACGTGTTGAGGCAGGGTTTCGAGAGTGTCCATTCCGTTTGTTTTTTCCGCACTGGACATGAGAATTTTCAGGAAATCAGACTTCCATCAGATCCTTTTCTTTGATGGCAACAATATTATCTACTTCAGCAACGAACTTGTCTGTCAGTTTTTGTATTTCATCTTCAGCCTGATGTTCCTCGTCTTCAGTGATCTCTTTTTCTTTGAGTAAATCCTTCACATCACTGATGGCATCACGGCGAATATTACGAATGGCAATTTTTCCATTCTCGCCTTCAGCCTTGACTACCTTGATCATTTCCTTGCGGCGTTCTTCTGTCATAGGTGGTAATGGAATACGGATAACACTACCGGCAGTAGTAGGTGTCAGACCAAGATCAGATTTCATGATGGCTTTTTCAATTGCTGCTACCATGGTCTTTTCCCAGGGAGTCACTGTCAACGTACGTGGATCACCCACATTCACATTGGCTGCCTGATTTAACGGTACTTCATTACCATAATAATTGACAGTAACATGATCAAGCAGGCTGGTATGTGCACGACCTGTGCGTAATTTTGTTAATTCCTGTTTAAGTGAATCAATACTTTTTCCCATCCGGACTGATGCATCTTTTTTTATGTCTTCTATCATCAGGCCCCTCCTTTATTTACTAATGTGCCTTCATCCTCGCCGGCAATCACTCGTTTAAGTGCACCCGGTTTGTTCATGTTATAGACCCGAACAGGCATATTGTAGTCTCGGCATAATACAATGGCCGTGGTGTCCATAACTTTCAGATCCTTGCTGATAACCTCTTCAAAGCTCAAACAGGAATACAGTTTTGCATCCTTGACCTTGACCGGATCAGCAGAATAAACACCATCCACCTTGGTAGCCTTGATAACAACATCAGCCCCAATCTCTACACCACGCAGACTGGCAGCAGAATCGGTTGTGAAAAACGGATTGCCGGTACCGGCAGCAAAAATGACAACACGCCCTTTTTCCAGATGACGTACCGCACGGCGACGAATATAGTCTTCACAAACCTGATTTATTTTAAGAGCTGACATCACGCGTGCCTTCATACCCTGACGTTCAAGCGCATCCTGCATGGCCAGTGCGTTAATCACAGTTGCCAGCATGCCCATATGATCGCCGGTTACGCGCTCTATACCTGATGCAGCCAGACCCGCACCACGAAAAATATTGCCACCACCAATGACCATACCTACTTCGATACCCGCATCAACCAGCTCTTTTACTTCGCCGGCCATGCGAGCAATGATTTCCGGATTAATACCGTAATCATCATCACCCATCAACGCTTCTCCACTTAACTTGAGGAGGATGCGTTTATATTTAGGTGTATCTGCCATCAATCAGGCACCTTGCATCTGTGCTTTTACTTCTTCAGCAAAGTTTTCGACTTTCTTCTCGATTCCTTCACCCACTTCCAGGCGATCAAAACTGACAACCTTTGCACTGGCAGACTTAAGCAGTTTCTCAACGGTTTGATCCGGATCTTTTACAAATGGCTGACCATACAAGGTGATTTCATTAACAAATTTCTTAAGGCGACCCTCAACCATTTTTTCGATAATTTCAGGTGGTTTGCCACTTTCAGCTGCCTGTGCAGAAAAGATTTCCTTTTCCTTATCGAGCATATCCTGTGACACTTCATCGCTGGTAATACAGGACGGGCGACTGGCTGCAATATGCATGGCAACATCCTTACCCAACGCATCATCACCGCCTTCAAGCTCAACCATAACACCAATACGTGAACCATGTTTATAGTGTGAGAGGTTACCTGATACATTCTGTTTCAATACAAAACGGCGTACCTGGATATTTTCACCAATTTTTGAAATCAGGTTTTTCTGCGCTATCTCAACATTGTCACCACCACCAGTTATCGGAGTTGCAAGCAATGCTTCCAGATCAGCAGGTTTGTTCTCAAGAATACAGTTTGCTACCGCGGTAACAAAATTCTTGAAATCATCGCCTTTGGTCACAAAATCGGTTTCACAATTTACTTCAACCACACAACCTGTCTTGCCATCATTCGAAAAAGCAAATTCAATCAGGCCTTCTGCCGCTACACGATCCGCCTTCTTGTCAGCTTTCGCCAAACCGGTTTTGCGCATATGTTCAATCGCAGCTTCAATATCACCACTGGTTTCTGTTAATGCCTTTTTGCATTCCATCATGCCTGCGCCTGTACGCTCACGCAGTTCTTTCACCATAGATGCTTTAATTTCCATAATGTACCTCTTTGAGATTCTTTAAACTGTTAGCCAGCAATAACCCTGACTCAGGAAGATGCCTTTTTCTTGGTTGTCTTCTTGGCAGTTTTCTTCGCTGTCTTCTTGGCAGTTTTCTTCGCTGTCTTCTTGGCAGTTTTCTTCGCTGTCTTCTTGGCTGTCTTCTTCTCTGCCGCCTCTACTGCTTCAGGCTTTTCACTTGCTTCAGCTTCCTGTTTGGCAACAGCTGCCGCGATAGTGGTTTCGGATTCTTCCTTTTCACTACCGACAGAATAAACACGCACTGTTTCTGCCTTGGCTTCTTCGGACAATACCTTGGCTGCCTTCTTGACAGTTACATTTGCCTTTGGCTTGCTATCCTTTTCTTCAACAATTTCTACAAAATCATCGTCATCACCGGAATGAATGGCAACAGAAGCCCTGCCATTTAATATGGCATCAGCAATATTTTTTGTATAAAGACGGATTGCACGAATTGCATCGTCATTACCCGGAATAATGTAATCAACATTGTCAGGGGCATTATTGGTATCAACAACAGCAATCACAGGGATACCCAGTTTGACTGCCTCGTTAATTGCAATCTTTTCATAACCGACATCGATAACAAAAATTGCATCAGGGAGCGCAGGCATATCTTTAATACCACCCAGACTGCGTTCCAGTTTTTCATGTTCACGCTTGCGCATCAGGGCTTCTTTCTTGCCCAGAAGTTCGTAATTCATTTCTTCCAGTTCGCGCAAACGACGAATTGATTGCTTGACGGTCTTGAAGTTAGTCAGCATTCCACCCAGCCAGCGATGATCAACATAAGGCATTCCGCAACGCTGTGCTTCTTCACGAATGGTGTCGCGGGCTGCACGCTTGGTACCAACAAACAGTACTCTGCCTCGATTAGCTGCCAGGCTACTGATGAAATTTATGGCATCGTTAAAAAGGGGAAGGGTTTTTTCAAGATTAATAATATGAATCTTGTCACGGTCGCCAAAGATAAATTCTGACATCTTTGGATTCCAGTAGCGGGTCTGATGACCGAAATGGACACCAGCTTCCAGCATTTCACGCATGGAAACGTTAGACATTGTATTTCTCCAAATTGTAGGGTTAATCCTCCACACACCCCATCAACCCACCTGTTTTAACAGGCACCCAGGAAAATGTGCCGGTGTGTGTGTGAAATTTACCGCTTGGGCTACCCAAACGGCGTGCGATTTATACCATAAACCCCGGCGAACAACAATGTTTTCTCTGTTAAAGTGGATACAAGCCACTGATTTCCCGTTAGAATACGCTCTCATTTTTAGCAAAAAACCTCGGAATATGGCCATAACAATCAAATCAGCCGATGAAATCGAGAAAATGAGGGTCGCAGGCCGTCTGGCCGCCGATGTCCTCAGGATGATCCGCCCCCATGTCACCGCCGGTATCACAACCGATGAGCTCGACCGGATTTGTCATGACTACATCATCAATACACAGGATGCCATTCCGGCACCGCTGAATTACCACGGTTTCCCGAAATCAATATGCACGTCAGTCAACCATCAGGTCTGTCACGGCATACCGGGTGACAAGAAACTGAAAAACGGGGATATCGTGAATATTGATATCACTGTCATCAAGGACGGTTTTCATGGCGACACCAGCAAGATGTTCATGATTGGTGAACCGTCTATTCAGGCCAAACGCATTACTCAAATAAGCTACGAATGCATGTGCAAGGGTATTGAAATTGTTAAGCCTGGCGCACAACTGGGTGATATCGGTTATGTCATTCAGCAACATGCAGAAAAAAATAATTGCTCTGTTGTCAGGGAATACTGCGGCCATGGTATTGGACAGGCTTTTCATGAAGAACCCCAGGTCCTGCACTACGGAAAAAAAGGCACGGGCATTGCACTGGAGCCAGGCATGACCTTTACCATTGAACCCATGATCAATATTGGTAAACGCGATGTTAAACTCATGCCTGATAAATGGACTGTGGTCACCAAGGATCGCAGTTTGTCTGCACAATGGGAACACACGATACTGGTCACCGAAACCGGCCATGAAGTTCTGACACAACTGGAAGGTGAAGACCTGTAGTGTCGAATGCAAGTACGCTCATTGAACTATCTGACATAAACAGCCTGCAGGATGATCAGAACCGCCTGCACAAGTACCTTAAATCCAGACTTCATTCTGCCAAAGAACAGCTAACCGAGAAATTCAACAGCGGTGTCTCTGCTGACACATTGGTTCATCAAAATGCAGAAATGATTGATGCATTGTTGATTCAAACATGGCAGATTTTTTTCAAGCAGTATCAAAACCAGATTGCACTGGTCGCTGTTGGTGGCTATGGCCGTGGAGAATTACATCCCGGTTCGGATATCGATCTTGCAATCCTTGTTACTTCAGATGCATCCGCATGTTTCCCTCTAATTGAACAATTTATTACCCTGCTCTGGGATATCGGACTTGAGGTTGGAAATACGGTACGCACTATCGAACAATGTATTGAGGCGGCACAGAATAATATTACTGTTGCAACCAACCTGATGGAAGCACGCCTGTTATCCGGAAACGAAGCCCTGTTTGATGAAATGAAGTCAGCCACTTCGCCTGAAAACATCTGGCCTGTGAATGAATTCTTTGAGGCTAAATGGAAAGAGCAAATAGCACGTCACCATAAATACAACGACACCGCCTATAACCTGGAACCTAACATCAAGGAAGGCCCGGGAGGTCTGCGTGATATCCAGATGATTGGCTGGGTTGCCAAAAGGCATTTTGGCGCAACTACCCTGCATGATTTGGTGAAACATGGCTTTCTGAATGAAAAGGAATTTAATGAACTTAATGAAGGCCAGAATTTTTTATGGCGAATTCGTTATGGACTGCATGTAATCACAAACAGACGGGAAGATCGTTTACTATTTGATCACCAGCGCACATTAGCAAAAATGTTTGGCTTCAAGGATGACAAACACAATCTGTCTGTCGAAATCTTCATGAAGCAGTATTATCGTGCCATCATGGGATTAAACCGACTGAATGAAATGCTACTCCAGTTATTTGAAGAAGCTATTTTATTAACTGCTGACAATGAACAGACCATTACTATAAATAGTCGTTTTCAGGTTCGACGGGGTTTTATTGAAATAAGCTCTGAAAATGTTTTTAAAAAATATCCCTTTGCACTGCTTGAGATTTTTTTAATTCTGCAACAACATCAGGAAATAAAAGGTGTTCGTGCCACCACTATTCGTGCTATTCGTGATCATCGGTATCTGATTGATGAAAAATTTCGTAGTGATTTACGTTGCCGCAGTCTGTTCATGGAAATTATCCGCCAACCCGCCGGGATTACCAATGAGCTGAGGAGGATGAATCAATACGGTATTCTTGCCGCCTACCTGCCGATTTTTGGCCATATTGTCGGGCAAATGCAGCATGATCTGTTTCATGTCTACACCGTGGATGAACATACATTATTCGTGGTGCGTAATTTAAGACGCTTCGCCATACCTGAATATTCACATGAACTACCTATGTGCAGTGAGCTATATGAAAAACTGCCCAAGACTGAAATCCTTTATATGGCAGGGCTGTTTCATGATATTGCCAAAGGCCGTGGAGGTGATCACTCTGAACTCGGTGCAGTTGATGCTTACGATTTCTGTCGTCATCATGGCATGAGCGAATATGATGCTGATCTGGTTGCATGGCTGGTGCGCAATCATTTGCTACTGTCACAAACATCGCAGAAAGAGGATATCAGTGATCCTGAAGTAATAAAAAGATTTTCTTCCAAAATTAACTCACTGACACATCTACATTACCTGTACCTGTTAACTGTCGCCGATATACGGGCGACGAACCCATCACTCTGGAATTCATGGAAGGCAGCCCTGCTTGTCGAATTGTATTCAAGCTGTGCCAGCTTTTTACAGCATGGTTCAACTCTTGCAGATAAACTGGATGAACGCATTCTGCAAAAACAGCAACAGGCAACCCGGCAATTGAAAACAAACGGTGTTTCAGAATCTGACATCACACAGCTCTGGCAAAATCTGGATGAAGACTATTTCTCGCAATACAGTTCCAGCGATATTATCTGGCATACAGAAACATTGCTTGCACACAAGCCGGATACATCCCCACTTATTGCCATCAGGACATCAAGGGAACGCGGAGGAACAGAAATTTTTGTTCATACACCGGATGCACATCATTTATTTGCGGGTATCACCTATACCCTTGCACGATTCGGGCTGGATGTGGTGGGAGCACGAATTTATACCAGCAATACCGGGGATACATTTGATTCGTATAACGTTCTGGAAGAAAACGGTAATGCCATAGATGACCCACAACGCGTTGAAGCAATAAGAATGGCCCTTCAGCAACAGATTATTGATGGAGAGCTGCGACCAGGAGATATTAGTCGCCAGACACCGAGGCAGCTAAAATATTTTCATATCCCGACCGAAGTCAATTTCCGTAAAGATGCACACGAACAGACTGTCATGGAAGTCATTACGACCGACAAGCCAGGCTTGTTATCACGTATTGCCATGGCTCTTGCGGAGTGTCATGTGACGCTACGCAACGCCCGGGTCACTACCTTTGGTGAACGGGTTGAAGATACATTCCTTATTACTGATAACCATGATCAGACGATTGATGACCCACAAAAACTGAACCAGTTAAGGGAAAAAATCATCGGATTTCTGGAAAACAAATAAGAACAGGGCAATTTTTTGCCCGTTTCAAAGGATAATTTTTCATCAAATTACTCGCTGAATCAGGGCATAAATATTTTAATTTCAATAATTTATACTCATCTATTCGAGTTGATAAAAATCAACATAACGACAATATTGGCTTGATTGAGTTCCCAAATCATTGGATAATTAGTATTTTAGCTGATAGTGAAATAGGTCCATTCAGGACTTCAATATTATCATCGAATTACTTATAATCCGTGGCCTTGTACAAGGACGGGTTATGTGGGCATTAAACTTTAATTTTAGAGATAGGTAGCAAGACTTATGAGTGATAAGAACATCAACTACCATAAAACCATGACAGACCTTGAAAGCAAGGGTGTCAATAAGGATTACATCGTTGGTTGGGCCGGTGGCTTCTGGCATCACCCAATGCGTGAAGAACAGCGCGTTACTGACGCCTATTCTGCCGGTTATGAAGATGGCAAGGCTGGTAACACCAGTAGTGCTGATTCATGGGTTGGCAAATAATCCTTTCATAAGCAATACCCGTAATAGATTTAAGACGCAGTATTTGAAAATGGGCAGGTAATATAAATTACCTGCCCATTTTCTGTGTCCTCTAAAAATAACTTATAAATAAAATACTGTAGAAATAAGTCCATTAAGTGGATGATGGCAAGGCAAAAAGAAACGAGAATACGGAATTTACATATTAGTAAATGAGCACCCAATATACGGTCACAAGTAAATTCGAGTTTCTTTTTAACGCAGACAGCGCCGCTTCAGGGACTTATGAATTGTTTTTACGGGTTGCTGCAAAGTATGCAGCCGTAATAATCAAAATACCTCCCAACCATTCTGTTGGTCGAATCACTTCCTCCGTCAATAACTGTGACGAAGCAGCACCCACTACAATCTCAAACAACAGAATTACGGCAGAGCGTTGCACCGGCATATGAGTAACCCCGTACTGAACAGCAAATGTCATACCCACTACCATGAATAATCCCAGTAGAAAGACATAACCATAAACCTCAATATTTATGTCCGGTAACGGCAACTGCTCGGACATGAGACCTATACCGGCAACAGCAATGACACCTAACCAAATCATGGCTGTCTTGATTTGAATTGAAATATCCTGGGTTTTCCTGACGGCGACATTGGAAACAGCAAAAGAAAATCCGGACAAAATCGCCAGCCAGTCACCATAGGATTGTGGCCAAGGCGCACCCATTGCCGGATCCCAGAGCATAACCAACGCCCCAATCATAGCGACAATCAAGGTCAACGTAGACATGCGAGTCAATCGTTCCTTTAGCACTATCATGCCAAGCATGACTGTCCAGACGGGTGACAAATAGAATAACAGCAAAACCCGTACAACTTCCCCTTCGAGTACAGCCAGAATAAAGGCTGTGTTGCATATACCATTGGCAATGGCAATGAGCACCAGTGTATAAGGACGACGATAAAGGTCTTGCCAGTTTTTCTTCAAAAATATCAGCGCTATCGGCAATGTTGACCCATAAATAAGGAAAGTACTCCACATCCCCTGTAAACCGACTCCTTCCAGTAATCGCAACGGATACCAGAAAACACCCCATAGTGTCGCGGTATATATCAGTGCCAAGGCAGGGAGGATGGTCGATTTGGTGTTAGAATGCATAACTTGATTTATACTGCACCGGTAACTGTTCAAGACTAAACAATAAACCATGAATCCCGATCTAGCCAGACTCCAGCCCTACCCTTTTGAAAAGATCAATGCATTAAAGCAGGGCGTCACTCCACCTGCTGACAAAAACCATATCGCCTTGTCCATTGGTGAACCCAAACATACTCCCCCCACTTTTGCTCTTGATGAAATCGCAAAACAGTTACAAGGGATCGGCTCTTATCCTGTCACCAAAGGGTTACCTGCTCTACGTCAAGCCATTGTTGAATGGAATACGAAACGTTATGGATTACCTGCCAATTCACTTGATGCAGAGAAAAATGTATTGCCGGTCAGTGGCACTCGTGAGGCATTATTTGCGTTTGCACAAGCCGTTGTTGATCGTACCTGTAGCCCGTTAGTGATGATGCCGAACCCGTTTTACCAGATTTATGAAGGAGCTGCCCTTCTGGCTGGTGCAGAACCTTATTTCATGAATACAATACAGGAAACCGGTTTTATTCCTGACTTTGATGCAGTACCGGAAAATATCTGGCAACGTTGCCAGCTACTTTATATTTGCTCACCTGGTAACCCGACCGGTGCAGTCATGTCGATTGAGACATTGCAAAAAATAATTCAATTGGCTGACAAACATGATTTTGTGATTGCATCCGATGAATGTTATTCCGAAATCTATTTTGATGAGAACCAACCGCCACCCGGTATTCTGGAAGCCGCTCACAAAATGGGTCGTGATGATTTCAAACGCTGTATTGCATTTAACAGTTTATCCAAACGATCCAACCTGCCCGGCCTGCGTTCCGGTTTTGTGGCTGGCGATGCTGATCTGATTGCCGGTTTCCTGAAGTACCGTACCTATCATGGTTGTGCCCTGCCACCACCAACACAAATGGCCAGCATCAAGGCGTGGGGTGATGAAATACACGTAAAGGAAAATCGGGCGCTGTATACAAAAAAAATTGATGACGTGTATGTGGCATTATCCAAAGTGATGACTATACCCAAACCGGAAGCCAGCTTTTACTTATGGCCGGAAACCCCTATCGATGATACTGAATTTGCACGGGGACTGTTTGAGCAACAAAATATTACCGTCGTACCTGGGCAATATCTGTCACGGATGGCTGAAGGTAGCAACCCCGGTCAAAACCGTATCCGCATTGCCATGGTTGCCCCATACGAAGAATGTATGGATGCGGCAAACCGCATGATTGAATATGTAAATTCGCTTTAATTTCCGTTTCCAGCCAAACGGGCAGTTTTGCCTGTAAAGTGGTAGAATACCGCCCAAATTAAACACATCAATTACCAATATCGCAAAGAATAGTAATTTTCAGGAGTCCGTCTAAATGAGTGACATGCAACAGATTATTGAAGAAGCCTTTGAGCGCCGTGCTGATATTACCCCGCGTACAGTTGATACGCTGGTTAAAGAAGCCGTTAACGAGGCCATTATCATGCTCGACCGTGGTGAAAAACGGGTCGCAGAAAAGAAAGACGGTGACTGGGTTGTCAACGAATGGCTCAAAAAGGCTGTACTGCTTTCTTTCCGGATTGATGATAACTATTTCATGAAAGGTGGCTTCACCAATTATTACGACAAGGTACCTTCCAAATATGCAGACATGAACTCACGCGAGTTCCGCGAAACCGGTGTACGTGTTGTGCCACCTGCCAGTGCACGCCGCGGTTCCTATATTGCACCCGGTGTTGTGTTGATGCCGTCCTATGTCAACATCGGTGCCTATGTCGATAGCGGCACCATGGTCGATACCTGGGCAACGGTAGGTTCATGCGCACAGATTGGCAAGAACGTTCACTTGTCCGGCGGTGTCGGTATCGGTGGTGTACTCGAACCATTGCAGGCCGCACCTACTATCATCGGTGATAATTGTTTTATCGGTGCACGTTCTGAAGTGGTTGAAGGTGTAATCGTTGAAGATAATGCTGTTATCTCAATGGGTGTTTATATTGGCAAGAGCACCAAGATTTACAACCGTGAAACAGATGAAGTTACCTATGGTCGTATTCCAGCCGGTTCAGTTGTGGTGTCCGGCAACCTGCCTTCAAAAGATGGCAAGTACAGTCTGTATTGTGCCGTGATTGTCAAACAGGTGGATGAAAAAACACGCAGCAAGGTCGGTATCAACGAACTGTTACGTGATATTTAATGATTAAGATCTACGGCATAAAAAACTGCGATACAATCAAAAAAGCACGTAAGTGGCTTGATACCAAAAATATACCGTATCAGTTCCACGATGTGCGAAATGATGGTCTGGAAAAATCTGATTTGTCGAAATGGGTGAAACAGATTGGTTGGGAGACTCTGCTTAACCGCCGTGGTACTACATGGCGTCAATTGGCAGAGAAAGATAAAACCAATATAGATGAATCAAAAGCAATTAATCTCATGCACACCCACCCTGCCATGATCAAGCGCCCTGTTTTGGTTAAAGGTAAATCTGTACATGTTGGTTTTAGCGAAAAAGAATACAAGGATCTACTACAATAACCGTCATGTCTGACACCCTCGAACTTGCTATTGATCTAATCAGCCGCCCATCGGTTACTCCCGAGGATGCCGGCTGTCAGCAATTAATGGCTGAACGACTGGAAAAGCTTGGTTTTAGAATCGAACCCATGCGTTTTGAAGATGTAGATAACCTCTGGGCACGCCGTGGTACAGATAGTCCAATTCTGGTGTTTGCCGGTCATACTGATGTCGTACCCACTGGCCCGGTTGAAAACTGGGATTCTGATCCGTTCAAGCCGGAAATTCGTGATGGCCTTTTATATGGTCGAGGGGCAGCTGATATGAAAGGCAGTCTGGCTGCGATGGTGACTGCCGTGGAACGTTTTATTGCTGCACATCCCGATCACAAGGGTTCAATCGGTTTTTTGATCACGAGTGATGAAGAAGGCCCGGCAAAGAACGGCACCGTCAAGGTAGTCGAAACACTCGAAGCACGCGGTGAAAAAATGGATTGGTGTCTGGTGGGTGAACCGACCAGTACCGAACATGTTGGTGATGTGATCAAGAACGGTCGCCGTGGTTCATTAAATGGCAAACTCATTATCAAGGGTGTGCAGGGCCATGTCGCCTATCCACATCTGGCAGAAAACCCGATTCATTCATTTGGTCCGGCATTAAAGGAACTGACCTCAACGGAATGGGATAACGGTAATGAATTCTTTCCGGCCACTACCTTCCAGATTTCCAATATTCATGGCGGTACAGGTGTGGAAAATGTCATTCCAGGAGAATTGGAAGTTATCTTCAATTTCCGTTTTTCAACTGAATCAACTGAAGACAGTTTGAAGACCAGAGTACACGAGATCCTTGATCAGCATAATCTGAAGTATGAACTTCACTGGGCATTATCCGGTAACCCGTTTCTGACTTCGCGCGGAGAATTGATTGATGCCTCGGTTGCAGCAATTAAGGAAACCAGTGGTCGTGATACTGAATTATCTACGTCAGGGGGCACCTCTGACGGGCGTTTCATCGCGCCTACCGGTTCACAAGTGCTCGAACTCGGCCCGCTCAATGCCACCATTCACAAGGTCAATGAATGTGTCAGTGTGGATGATCTTGATACACTATCCACTTATTACGAAAAGATATTACAAAAGCTGTTAGGCTGATCCAATGAAACAGATTATCCTGTTTTTTCTGGTATTTGTTTCAGGTTGCTCATCATCTGTTCCACAACTACCTCCGCTTTCACCTGATAGTGTCATACTCGCCTTTGGTGACAGTCTGACTTATGGAACCGGTGTCAGTGAAGATGATGCCTATCCGGCTGTACTTGAACAGTTAACCGGGTTTAGTGTCATTAATGCCGGGATACCAGGTGAAGAAACCCCGCAAGGACTGAAAAGACTGCCGCAATTACTGGAAGAATATAAACCTGCTCTGCTTGTTTTATGTCATGGTGGAAATGATATTCTACGCAAACGTGACTTGAAAAAAACCGTCGAGAACATTAAATCCATGATTAATATTGCCAAACAACAGGGGATCAGTGTTGTTTTACTCGGTGTGCCTGAGTTTGGTTTGCTGTTAAGTACTGCCGAGTTTTATCCACAAATTGCACAAGAATTGAATATACCTTTCGATGGTGAAACTATTCCTGATATTGAATCAGATAATGCACTTAAGTCTGATGCCATTCATCCCAACAAGGCCGGTTATCGCATTATGGCAGAAGCAGTCATGACTCTATTAAAACAAAGCGGGGCTATTCAATGAGCTGGTGGGGGAAAATGATCGGTGGTGCCTTTGGCTTTATGCTTGGCGGACCATTGGGCGCATTACTCGGTGCCGCGTTAGGCCATAACTTTGACAAGGGTTTAAACAGTTTTGAGATGCTCGGTGTCGGTGATCAGGAACGTGTGCAGACCGCTTTTTTTACCGCCACTTTTTCTATTATGGGACACATTGCCAAGGCAGATGGCCGTGTAACGCCAGATGAAATCCAGATGGCAAAAAATATTTTTAACCATTTGCAATTGAATGATGAACAACGCAAGGCTGCTATTGCTCTGTTTAACGAAGGGAAACAGGCCGACTTCCCTTTTGATGATGTGCTTGAACAATTCCGAAATGAATGCCACCGCCGTACAAGTTTATTCCGTATGTTTGTTGAGATTCAATTAAATGCTGCCTATGCAGATGGCCAGATGCATAAGGAAGAACGCAAGGTCATCAACAAGATTGCCAATAAATTGGGTATTTCAAAGTTTGTTCTGCAGCAACTGGAAGCATTGATACAGGCACAAACCCGCCATCAGACAGGGTCAGCACCTGTCCGTTCGAGTAGTTCACTCAAGGAAGCGTATGAAATACTTGGTGTTACACCGGAAGATGACAAGGCAAAGATTACCCGCGCCTATCGCAAGCTTATGAACCAGCATCATCCGGACAAATTGGTATCAAAAGGGCTACCGGAAGAAATGATGAAACTTGCTGCTGAAAAGACCCATGAGATCAGAACTGCATATGAAACTATAAAAAAGGCACGGGACTTTTAAAAGAATCTGTTATTGCAAATAAGGTGTGATATCAAGATCGTAATCCAGTGGGTTGGCGAATGAAACAATACGATCATAATCAATTCGTTCCAGTTCGATGTCACGCACCATCTCCCGGAAGTTTGCTTTCTTGTTATAAACAATACGTAACTTTGGCTTCAACAAGTCTTCTGACTGATCCAGCACAATACCAATGAGTCCGGACTCCAGCTCTACCAGTGAACCCACCGGATAAATACCAAGGCAACGTATAAAGGCATGGACAAGTTGTTTATCAAAATGATGTTCACTCCATTCCAGCATTTTACGTAAAGTGAATGTTGGCTCCCAGGCATCCTTGTAAACCCTGACTGACGTTAATGCATCATATACATCAACGATAGCCGACATCTTTCCGATAGTGCTGATTTCATCCCCTTTCAGACCAAAAGGATATCCTGTTCCATCAACACGCTCATGATGACGCATGGTAACTTCCATTGCCTCTTCTGAAATTCCGTCCTGTTGCTTCAG
>Ga0224506_10000644_pt1 | contig 28108 bp, 28 predicted proteins | sample SF_Jan12_sed_USG_2_FD_169108 | JGI IMG/M metagenome (GOLD analysis project Ga0224506, IMG submission 169108) | Sediment microbial communities from San Francisco Bay, California, United States - SF_Jan12_sed_USGS_8_1 | ecosystem: Environmental > Aquatic > Marine > Sediment | place: USA... | reverse complement strand
TTTCACCCTGAACGAGGTAGAGTTGATAAGCCGCCAGTCTTCACAGCCCTCAAGCGGTTTGCTACCGATCATGAGCACGAAGAAGAAGTCTCCCCCGTGCCCAAGACGCGCGAGAAAAAAATAGCGGTAATCGGCTCTGGTCCAGCTGGGCTCACAGCTGCTCACGACTTGGTAAAGAAGGGATACTCGGTCACAGTGTTTGAATCGCTTCCCAAGCCAGGCGGAATGTTAAGAATCGGGCTTCCCGAATATCGATTGCCCAAAAGCGTGTTGGACGCTGAGATCGAACATTTGAAGGATCAGGGGATGGAGATCAGAACCAACTTGACGGTGGGCAGGGACGTAACCATTAATGAACTGCTGCGAGAGGGATACAAGGCGATATTCATCGCCGTTGGAGCTCAAAACTGCAGGAAACTCGATGTTGAGGGCGAGGAGCTCAAGGGTGTTGTTCAAGCTCTTGACCTCTTAAGGAAGGTGAACCTAGGACACAACATTGAACTGGGGAAAAAAGTTGCGGTGATCGGAGGCGGCAACGTTGCTATGGACGCCGCCAGAACCGCTCTGCAACTGGGAGCCAAAGACGTCAACGTTTTTTGTATGGAAAGTCAAGAAGAGATGCCAGCGAATCCCTGGGAAGTGCGAGAGGCTGAAGACAGCGGCGTGAATATGATTTTCTCGGTGACGCCTAAGAGAATGTTGGGCAAGGACGGGCGAGTCGTCGCGACGGAGTTTGTCTCAGTGGAATTGGGAGAGCTCGACGAGAGTGGGATGAGATGCCCGGTGCCCATTGAAGGCTCAGGGTTCACCGTGGAACTAGATGCGGTGATACTGGCTATCGGGGCAATTCCGGATCTGTCCCTTCTGCCTAAAGACATCGAAGTTGCTATAGGGAACACGATCGTGGTTGATCTGGATACGTTGGAAACAAGTTTGGCAGGCGTGTTTGCTGGCGGAGATGTGGTTTCTGGACCGGCGACCGTGATTGAAGCGGTGGTTGCGGGTAAGAGAGCTGCTGTTTCTATTGATCGGTACTTAAGGGGTGAAGACCCTACAACTGGGGAAAGGATTTAAGGAAGAAGTTGCTGATGTGGACCGATTAGAGCCACAGGAGAAAGCACAAACGCAAATGTCCAAACCTGAGCCCAGCGAAGAGATTAGGATTGGCGTATACGTGTGTCATTGTGGGTTGAACATAGCGGGCTCCGTTGACTGCGAAGAGATTGCCCGCTTTGCAGCCACCGTCCCACACGTTGTGATTTCTAAGGACAACCGTTACGTATGCTCCGATCAAGGTCAAGAATTGATTAAACAGGATATTAAAGAACACGGGTTAAACCGTGTGGTTGTGGCGTCTTGTTCACCTCGCCTTCACGAACCCACCTTTAGAAGAGCCTGTGAAGAGGCTGGATTAAACAAGTACCTTTTCGAGATGGCTAACATCCGAGAACACTGCAGTTGGGTACACCTATATGAAAAGGAAAAGGCTACAGAGAAGGCTAAAGACTTGGTTCGGATGGCCGTTGCAAAAGCGGCTCTGCTTCAACCTCAAGAAGAGCTTGTGGTCCCCGTAACCAGAAAAGCCCTAGTAATAGGCGGAGGAGTTGCTGGTATTCAAACAGCACTGGACTTAGCTGACACCGACTACAAGGTGTATCTCGTGGAGAAGGAGCCAAGCATAGGCGGAAGGATGGCTCAGATCGACAAAACGTTTCCAACCATGGACTGCTCCATATGCATCCTCGCCCCGAAGATGTCAGACGCTGGCAGACACCCAAACATCGAGTTGTTAACGAACAGCGAGGTCACCGCGGTCAAAGGGTACATCGGAAACTTCAGGGCGAAGGTGCTGAAGAAACCAAGATACGTAACTCAAGAATGCACGGCCTGTGGCGACTGCGTACCAGTGTGCACCGAAACCGCGCCAAACGAGTTCGATGTTGGCCTAGCGACCAGACGTGCGATCTACACGCCTTTTGCTCAAGCCGTACCGTCTATCTACATTGTTGACCGAGATCTCTGTCTGAACAAGGATAGCATAATCACCTGCGACAAGTGCATAAAGGCTTGTGACAGAAACGCTATAGATTTCGACATGAAGCCCGAAACCTTGGAGTTAGAGGTCGGCACAATAATCGTTGCCACGGGAGCAGACGTGTACGACCCTGCCTCTCTAGTGGAGTATGGATACACTAGGTTCCCAAACGTAATTGCCTCGTTAGAGTTTGAACGGTTGATAAATGCAGGCGGGCCCTCAGGAGGGCGTCTGATTCGACCGAGCGACATGAAGGTTCCCGACACTGTGGCTTTCATTCAATGCGTTGGCTCTCGCTCAGAGAAGAGCGGTCACTTCTACTGTAGCAGCGTGTGTTGCATGAACACGATCAAAGACGCTCTTCTCATCAAAGAGCACTGGCCTGAAACCAAAATCTACGTGTTCTATGTGGATATAAGAGCGTACGGAAAGGGATTTGAGGAACTGTACAAGAGGGCGAAAGAGGAAGACGTAATATTCATCCGTGGATTGCCCGCAGAAATCATTGAGAACAGAAAAAACCACAACCTGCGCCTCATAGGAGAAAACACCCTGCTAACGGAAGTATACAAAATCGACGTTGGAATGGTGGTTCTGTCCATAGGAATCGAACCTAGGCAGGACAGCGACGTAATCCAACGTCTCCTCACCCTGTCCAAGACATCAAACGGGTTTTTCATGGAAGCCCACCCGAAACTGCGACCCGTGGACGCGCCGACTGGAGGGGTGTTCCTTGCGGGATGCGCCGAATCCCCTAAAGACATCAAGGACAGCGTTACACAGGCAAGCGCCGCAGCGGCCCGTGCAGGCATCCTAATGGCGAGGGGAAGCGTAACCGCCGAAGCCATCACACCCGTCGTGAACATGGAAAACTGTCAGGTCTGCGGATTGTGTGCCAGAAGTTGCCCATACAACGCCATTACCGTAAACAAGGAACTCGAGAAAACAGAGGTCATAGAGGCTGCGTGCGCTGGATGCGGCGCCTGCGGCGCCGAGTGCCCTTTCGACGCGATAACAATGCGGCACTTCACTGACGAACAGATCTACGCCCAAATCGACGCCTCAACCGAGCAAGACGCGGACAAAAAGATCGTGGCGTTTTGCTGCAACTGGTGCGCGTATGCGGGCGCCGACTTCGCTGGAGTAAGCAGAATGCAGTACCCAACCAACGTGCGTATCATCAGAACCATGTGTTCAGGCAGAGTAGCCCCGAAATTTGTGGAGAGAGCCTTTTCGAGGGGAGCCGCGGTAGTGTTGGTTGCTGGTTGCCACCTAGGCGACTGCCACTACATAAACGCCAATTACCAAACCAAAAGAAGGATTGAGAAGCTGTGGAAGAAGATGGATAGGCTTGGGATGAATAAGAACCGCTTGCAGTTGGCGTGGATCACTGCCGCTGAAGGAGAAAAGTTCGCATCAAAAATTAAGGAAATGCAAAACATCATAGAAAAAGTGGACAAAGAAGAGATAGAAAAGTCGAAACTGATGGTGAGGGGAGGCGGGTGAGCTCGTCGTGCCAGTGAGGCTTTGGCGTAAGCCTTTAGATGCGGATAAGATTAAGATTCCGCGGGGAGAGATACACATAATAAAAGAGCGGTGTAAGGGGTGCAACTTCTGCATAGAATTCTGTCCCAGAGAAGTGCTGGAGGAATCAGAAGAGTTCAACGAGAAGGGTTTTCACCCGCCAAGAGTGAAGGACTCAAACAACTGTGCGCTCTGCGGTTTCTGCGAAGCCGTTTGTCCCGACTTTGCGATTTTCACCGTTGAAAAGAACTGTGAAGGAGGATGTTAAGTGGCGGAAAAGAGTAGAGCCGTTCTCACTGGCAAACATTTCATGGAGGGGGACATCGCCTGTGCCGAGGGCGCAATAGCCGCTGGGTGCAGATTTTTTGCGGGGTATCCAATCACCCCAGCAACAGAGATCGCTGAACGAATGGCTCAACGTCTACCCGAGGTTGAGGGAGTTTACATACAGATGGAAGATGAACTCGCTTCCATGGCAGCCGTCATTGGAGCATCCTATGCCGGTGTGAAATCCATGACCGCAACGTCAGGTCCAGGTTTCAGCCTAATGGTTGAAAACATAGGGTTGGCCTTCATGACCGAAACCCCCTGCGTCATCGTGAACATTATGAGGGGAGGCCCCAGCACCGGTCAACCAACGAAACCAAGTCAACAAGACGTGATGCAGGCAAAGTGGGGTTCACACGGCGACTACGAAATCGTAGCCCTTGCCCCATCTTCAGTTCAAGAGATTTTTGACTTGACAATCGAAGCCTTCAATCTTTCAGAGACTTACCGCACTCCTGTGGTTGTGCTCGCTGATGAAATTGTTGGGCACATGCGGGAGCGAATTACCATCCCAAAAGCGGATGAGATTAGAGTTGTAAATCGGAAAAAGCCTCAGGTTCCACCGGGTGAGTACGCTCAGTTCAGACCTGACGAAGACCTAGTTCCGCCAATGGCATGTTTCGGAGAGGGATACCGCTTCTACGCAACAGGGCTCACACACGACGAAAGTGGGCACCCCACAACCAGCAGCGCTGAAGCGCAACAGAAACTTGTTCAAAGGCTCTGCGACAAAATACGCAAGAACGCGGATAGAATAGTGAAAACCGAGAGAACAATGCTGGAAGACGCTGAGGTGGCAGTCGTTGCCTACGGGATCACCTCGCGATCCGCGTTAAGCGCAGTGCGAAAGGCAAGAGAAACAGGAATTAAAGCGGGTCTTCTCAGACTAGTCACTCTCTGGCCGTTTCCCGACAAGCAGATTTCACAGGTAGCTAAGAAGGTCAATGCTATAGTGGTTCTTGAAATGAATTATGGACAGATTGTCCGTGAAGTGGAGAGGGCGGCAAAGGAAACCCCGGTGATTTTTCTACCGAAGTTGGGCGAAGAACCGCACAAACCAGCGGAGATTCTGCAGGCAATAGGGAGGGCTCGCCAGTGAGTGAGGAGTTACACCCGTTTGAAACATTCTTGCGAAGGGAAATGATCCCCCACATCTGGTGTGACGGTTGCGGGAACGGAATAATACTCAACTGTTACGTGAGGGCTCTCAAGGACTTAGACATCGACCTTAACAAGGTCGTCACGGTCGCCGGGATCGGGTGTATAGGCCGCATATCTGGATTCACAAACACAGACTCCTTTCACACAACCCACGGTAGGGCTGTCGCCTTCGCCACCGGAGTGAAGCTGGCTAACCCAGAGCTGAAATTGGTTGTGATCAGCGGAGACGGAGACCTCTTCGCCATCGGAGGAAATCATTTCATTCACGCCGCCCGCAGAAACGTGGACATACATGTGATATGCGCCAACAATTTCAATTATGGCATGACTGGTGGACAATATGGACCCACCACTCCACTCGACGCTTGGACCACCACAACTCCCTACGGAAATGTTGAGCACCCCTTCAACCTAGTTCACTTGGCAGCGGCTTCAGGAGCAGCGTACGTCGCCAGATGGACAACCCTTCACGCTCGAAGACTAACAGAATCCATAAAGAAGGCTTTGCAGAAAGAGGGATTCTCCTTTATCGAAGTGATCACCCCCTGCCCCGAAATTTATGGACGGTACAACAAAATGAGAACTGGCATCGACATGATGAACTGGTTTAGAAAAGCCTCAGAAATTCGCAATCAATCTGACCCAGCAAAGGCTGAAATAACTCCCGAGCGAATCGTTATAGGTGAGTTCTTGGACATTGAAAAACCCAGCTTCGGAAGGCTGCTTCGCGACATGACAACAAGAGTTCAAGAGAAAATGAGGAAGGGAAGATAGATGAGGCTGGAAATTAGGGTAGCAGGCTTCGGCGGACAGGGGATCATAAGGACTGGATCGATACTAGCCATGGCGGCTTGTATTCACGGCAACAGGAACGCCGTTCAAACACAGTCTTATGGCCCCGAATCCCGAGGAGGAGCCTGCAAGTCCGAAGTGGTGATTTCCGACGAGGAAATCGATTTTCCGAAGGTTCTGGAGCCTGACGTTTTGATCGCCATGTCGCAGGAAGCCTACAACAAGTATGTGGACACAGTTAAGAAGGGAGGAATCGTTCTTTTAGACCCGGACTTGGTGCAAAAACAGAAAGCCAGCCTAAACATTCGATTTTTGAGAGTCCCCGCAACGAGGATCGCTGAGGAACTTGGGAAAACGATAGTTGCGAATGTTGTTATGCTGGGCGCTTTTGCATCTGTAACCAATCTGATGAGTGCTGAGGCACTTAAAAAATCCGTTCTAGATAACGTTCCCAAGGGAACCGAAAAACTGAATTTAGCGGCTTTTGAAAAGGGCCACAATTATGGGAAGAGACTTCTAAAGGAGAAAACTGAGAAATAGCCTAGTCGACAAAATATCAAAATAGTTTTCGTGGAGAGACGAGTGATAGTAGGTATTGTTGTGGATAGGTCCAAGCTTGCGAAACTGTGCGCGTGCATGTTCACCTGTTCGAAATGCCGTTGTGTGTTTCGCCAATATGCTTAAGAGGTTGGACACATGCTAAAAGAATATATTTAACCATTTCAATTAATGATAAAAGCAAATTAGTGGAGGAATGTGATATTGTCTGCAGAAGCAGGCGGAGTGCCTGTTCTAATTCTAAAGGAAGGATCGACTAGATCAAGAGGACACAATGCTCAACACGCCAACATTATGGCAGCTAAAATAGTAGCCGAATCGGTCAAGAGCGCATTAGGACCCAAAGGTATGGATAAGATGCTTGTGGACAGCTTGGGCGACGCAACCATCACTAGCGACGGCCGCACCATTCTAGACGAAATGGACATTCAACACCCCGCCGCCAAGATGATGGTGGAAGTGGCGAAGACCCAGGACGACGAGGTTGGAGACGGAACCACAACAGCGGTCATAGTGGCTGGAGAACTCCTAGAAAAAGCTGAAGAATTGATAGACAAAAAAATCCATCCAACCGTAATTATCGATGGGTATCGCAAGGCGGCGGATAAGGCTCTTAAAACTCTTGAGAAGATAGCGATTTCAGTCAAGTCTACTGACAAAGATTTCCTTGGAAAGGTGGCTATGACTTCATTGGCCAGCAAGCTGGTAGCAGGGAATCAGGAGCAACTAGCTGAGATAGCTGTTGAAGCAGTTCTTCATGTAGCTAACAAGGTTGGAGATGAATATAGAGTTGACTTGGATGATATAATGGTAGAAAAGAAGTCTGGAGAATCTATAACTGGCACCAAGCTCATTAAAGGCTTAGTTCTGGACAAGGAAGTTGTTCACTCAGGAATGCCTAAACGGGTCGAAAAGGCAAAGATAGCGTTACTGGAAAGCGCGCTTGAAGTTAAAAAGACAGAGTTCGACGCTAAAATCAACATTGAACGACCAGAGCAGATGGAACATTTCCTACACGAAGAGGAGAACATGCTCAAGGAGATGGTTGAGAAAATCGTCTCGACAGAAGCGAATGTTGTCATCTGCCAGAAGGGCATAGACGATATGGTCCAGCACTTCTTGGCTAGGAAAGGGATTTTCGCTGTGCGGCGAGCTAAGAAGTCTGATATGGAGAAACTCGCAAAGGCAACAGGCGGTAAAGCGGCTACAAACCTCGACGACTTCACAAAAGAGGACTTAGGCTACGCTGAACTCGTTGAAGAGCGGAAGATCGGCGACGACAAGATGACTTTCATCGAAGGATGCAAGAACCCAAGATCAGTAGCAATTCTAATCCGAGGCGGAACTGAACGCATAGTAGACGAAGCTGAACGATCAATTCACGATGCCTTGTGTGTCGTCCGAGATGTGGTGCAGGAGCCTAAGATCGTCGCGGGAGGAGGAGCTCCAGAGATGGAGATCGCTAGTGCGCTCGGAGACTACGCTAAATCTCTGCCAGGAAGAGAACAACTTGTTGTTCAAAGATTCGCCGAGGCCATGGAAACGGTGCCTTTAACCTTGGGTGAAAATGCTGGTCTCGATCCTATAGATATCCTAGCAGAGCTTAGGGCTCGTCACAAGAAGGGTGAAACGTGGGCTGGCGTCGATGTCCTAGAAGGCAAAGTAACAGACGTAAAGAAAATAGAAGTTTACGACCCCTTAGCTGTCAAGAAGCAAATCATCAAATCTGCAACTGAAGCTGCCACGATGATACTTAAGATTGACGATGTTATCGCATCTGGAAAGATGAAGGCTCCTCCTGGCGGCCCAGGTGGAATGCCAGGCGGCTACGGAGGTATGCCTCCAGGATATTAAGTCTCAAAAACACTAAATACGAAATTACTGGACGGCGTTCAAACAAGAGAGACAGCTTTTGCGATGAATGTGCACGTATCGCGCACACCAAAATCTTGCATCATCTATACGGAGGACTGTACAGAAACAGGTTGGCTTTATGTCGATCCCAGAAGCACCCTTTGGTCAGAAAAGAGTAATTGACTGTCTTAGAGAGCTTGTTTACCAAGGGTTGATGAACGTCAAATTGGAGAGTCGTGATCCTGTGCCGATCTATAGGGTTTCTCGTTAAGCCAGCGCGCTCGCACAAGTTGTGACTGCAGTCAAAGTGGGGTGCATTTATAAGGATTTCTGGCAATCGATATCCCATAACAAGACGGGGTAAGATAGATGCGTCATCTAATAGGCATGATTGCGGACACACACGACCGTTTGCCCATTGTCGATAAAGCTGTGAATCGGTTAAACGAAGAACGGGTTAAGCTGGTGCTGCACGCGGGAGACTACGTCGCTCCCTTTATTGTGCCACACTTCAAACCCTTGAAGGCTGATTTGATCGGAGTTTTCGGCAACAACGACGGTGATCGAGAACTGCTGAGAAAACGATTTTCAGATCTGGGCGCCGAAATTCGTGGGAGGTTCGTGGAGGTGACAATCGACGGGTTAAGGATCGGAATGGTGCACGGTGAAGAAGAGGAACTTCTTCGATCACTCATCAACGTGGAAGGTTACGACGTGATCGTGCACGGACACACGCATGGGGCGAAAACTTACAGAAAAGGAAGAACACTTGTCGTGAATCCAGGGGAGGTCTGCGGCTATCTGACGGGAAAGTCAACAATAGCCACCTTGAACACCCAAACGTTAGACGTGAAAATAATCTCTTTGTAAGTGATTACTGCTTCAGGCAAGCCAAATCAACAAGCGCCAAGTCTGCTTTGCCTCATCCTATCCACTGCTTTCCTCACCCCGTCCCAACCTTCGACCACCTTCGAGTGAACTATCTCGAAGGCTTCCTTCGAAGTTGGGCGGTACAACTCCTCGCCAGTCGCTTCCTTGGAAAGATATCTTGCTGCTCGTAGCACTTCACCGTTCAGTCGAGAGTCAGTGACATCTGCTAGGTGGCAGACTAACGCTTCAACCGTTCTAGGCCATATGGGACCCGCCTCGCCTCCATGATGTGCACAAACTATGTGAATCAGGTTCAGGGGAAAACCTCTTCGAACCATCTCCGAAACAATTAACGTTAGGTGATCTAGGCGTTCGGCTAGGGGCGTAGCTCTGTAGGTTCCGTTCTCCTCCGCCTCGTAGGTTAAGGGCTTCAAAATGTCATGTAGAATAACCCCGGAAAGCACTAGGTCCCTATCTACCTTCCCATGATACACCCTTCTTATCACGTCGCACAGAGTTAAGGCAACTTTACTGGTGCCGACAATGTGGTCAATAAGGCCTCTCGGATAGCTGTGATGACGAAACATGCCAGCTGGCGAGGCCTCCAAGGGCAGTCCCACATAAACTTTCCCTTCAATTTCAATTGTCGGGTTTTCGACGAGTTGAACCACCTTTTCTCGGAGTGATTCATCCCTAATTTTATCAACGATTTTTTTAAGCCCAGAATCCAAAATCGCTCCTCCGCCAACTACAAACCATCGTTGCGATATTCTTTTATACTATTTGGTTTATTTCCTCTTCTCTTCACCCGCTATCACGTGGGCTCTTCGGACGGGCTCCGGGATTCTGTAAGTTCGTGCACAGCTCCTAACGATGTCTATAGCCCTTCTCAATGACACCCGATGACCAACGCTGACGTATATTGGCTTTGTTCCAGGTTTTGTAACAACTTCGGCACCAATAATTTCTCCTCTATCCGTAAGAGGCGACCATCCATAATCGCCGACCGGCTCCACCTTACCGCACAGCAGACTTTTCGCGACACCAATGGTTGGTCTATCTATGGCCAAACCTAGGTGTGTGGCGAATCCTAGGCGGTAGGGATGGGCGAATCCTTGTCCGTCGATGAGAAAAACATCTGGCTGCGTTTGCAGTTTTTTTATCGCTGAATAGGCTGGAGGGATTTCTCTAAAAGACAACAAAGTGGGTATGTAGGGGAACCGCGTTTTGAGGCGTGCCACCCGTGACTCTACCGGTGATAATGAATTAAAGTCGAGGACAGCTGCAACGCCAACGGACACTCCCTTCGCATACGCAACATCCACCCCAGCCACATAATTAATGGCCTCGGGAAGCTGATCTTCGCGTATCACAAGTTTAGACAACTGCAGCTGCATCATATGCGCTTTTTCAACGGAAAACCTTGGGCTAAGCTTAACCGGCAATCTCGGCTCGAACCCCAATGAAGACTGGTCCCTCTATTTCGATCTTCTTTTTCTTGCTTGTTATAAACCTTCGAGCCACGTCGCCCACCTTAACGTTCACGTCGCTGGGGTGCTTCGCCATTCTCACTCGAACGTTCACGCTTTTCCTTCCTAAACGCGTGGCTTCCTCGATTTTTGCGGCTGCTAGGGATGCCACCGCGTCGAGGTAGCTTAAACCAGCTGAGACTCCCTTTTCCCTAGCTTTCATTGTTTTTCTCACTATATCCACGCGTTCCAAGCAACTTTCAGGAATGCCAAGGATGTTTCCGTCATAAACGTAGATGTAGTTGCGAGCGGCTGGCCCCAGAAGTTTGGTGCCTACGTCGGTTTCATAAACGTAAACCCTGACGCCCTTATTCCACAACTTTCCCTCATAAGCCAAGAATTCGCATGGAGCTGACTCGTCGGCGTGCCTGAGTGCGGTAGATTTGATCCCCTCCCGTATCTTTATGCCCGTTTCGCTTTGAGGTTTAATCTCGATCTTCACCATCCCTGCGATCTCGGTGTCAGAAAGCTTTCGTTTCACATAGAACTGGGGGTACACGAGCCTTCGTATGTCCCTTTCATTGTGCATCACCATGGCTACCCGTTCTACCCCTATCCCCACGTTAAGAACAGGATGTTCAAGGTTGTACCTCGCTAGGGCGATGGGATTGTACAGTCCGTAGTTGACAATCTCGATCCATTCCTTCATGTCGGGATGGAAAATGAAACCCTCGTATTCCGTTCCAGGAGTGTAATACTTGGAGGTTACCTTCTTCTGAACGAAACGAAAGCGTTTGAAGCCTAAGGGCTTTAACATAGCCCTCGTGATCTCTTCTCCGTCCCTCACGTCCACTGCCTCGTCCATGATCACACAACTCGCGGAATAGTGGGCGCGGAGATGGGTGGGGTCCTCCCTTTGTTCACGTCGAAACCGGATGTCTACTGAGAACAGCTCTATGGGCAATTCAAGCTTGTATTGCAAGGCTTGCAGCGTGAGGAACCAAGCGCTCGTCATGTGAGACCGCAAGGTGTGGGTGGAGGGTTCGGGCTTAAGAGCGGCAAACTCTGGGAAAACCTCGGAGAGAACGAGTGTTGCCGTGTCGTCAGGGGTGTCAAGAGATTCAGCGATCTTCTCTACCAGATCGTCCGGATCTATCTCTCCCTTTTTGTAATCGCGCAACACTCTCTGTAAGGCCGCACATTTATTCTCAGTTAATTGAACTCCGAGACTTTCGATCTTTTGATACTTTGCTTTGCCTAAGCCTATGTCGGGACGAGGCAGCGTCGCCAAGTAGTAGCACCGGTCTAGTATGACCGGCGCCTCTGATCCGTACTGTTTGTAGACCTCTGTCTCGTCAACAATGACAGGGTTTAAGACCTCTGTGAAGCCTAGGTCCAGAAAGGATTGACGCATCCTTTGAAGGAGCTCAAAGAGCGGGTGAGATGAGCCAAGCTTGCCGGAAACGAGCTTCAATCTCCGCTTAGGCTTTGGCAGGAGGCTTGCGCTTTCGCGCCAGACTCGTTCGAACCCTTCCTTTTCAACCCGTTTCAGGATTTCATTGGGCTTTCTTTTTCCCAACTTTTCTTTTCCTCCTGATGGTCTTCTCTAATTCTTTGATGGAGCGTTCCAAGCTGCTTCTTCGAGTTTCGATGCTTAGGTCTCCCCTTGTGGCCTCGATGACATGTCTAGCAACGTCGCACTTTCTTCGAAGCCCTGGGACTAAGAGATAAGCATCGTCCATGGCCGTTAACTCGACGTAAATCTGCTCCATCTTCTGCATGCAGTTTTCCGCAGTTTCCACATCTTCCCTTCTAAGTGAGTCGAGAGTCCTGCGCCTAAGCTCTCCGATTACGTCTGACAGCCCGAGCAAGTAGGAAACCGAGGGGACACCCAACTCTTCAGGGTTAATGAACCGTTCTTCCTTTATCAACGTGAGGAATGTATGCGCCTCGACGTATTCCTCAAACGCCGCGTTGACTAAACCGGTGTAAACGAGCTCTGGGTAATCCTTCGAAATTTCATCGAGTTTGGCGAGGAGCTCGCTCGCCTCCTTGAGCAACTCTCTAGCCTCATCAAACCTTTCTTGGTGCATAAAGAGGATCGCTTGCTTAGACAAGCGGGTTGCCCTGCGCATTTCTCTTTGAAGCTCCTGTCGAACCTCTTCTTTCTTCTTGAGTTCTTTCTCGATCTTGTCGAAAAGAGATTTTAATGACACATCATCCACAACCGTGCGTGTTTCCAAAATGAAGCTTCAAGCGAGCTTAATAGGCTTTTCCAAACGACTCAACAAGACCACCCGACTCTCCGGAACTTCATTAAGCATGTTGTAACTCAGGTTTTTAGCCAACTCATCCGCAAACTCTTGAATCTCCCGGTGGGTGGGCATGTTTTCGAAGCCCAGACGCAGTCGTGAAAAGCCCACGTGCATGTATGCTTTGGGCTCTACATACGTTGGACTGGCCTTTTCAATCAATCGAGCGTACAAGTCTGGGCGCTTCAAGTTTATGTGGCGCACCAACGTTAACCGAGTCACTGTGGGACACTTAAAGCTGGGCAGTAGAGAAAGCGTTTCACTGAGTTTTTTCCAGGCTGCAGGGATTTGGGGGCGACACGTACCTAAGAACGTTTTTTCATCGGGCGCACAAACTGAAACGTAGAGTTGAGTGGGTTCTTCGCTGAGCCGAGACAGGGCTTCTGGAAGTGTTCCGTTGGTGACGAGGAAAGTTGTGAAACCTCGTTTGTGAAAGCTCCTTATGAGGTCGCCCAGGGGAGGATATAATGTTGGTTCGCCGGTTAGGCTGATGGCTGCATGTCTTGGCGTTAAAGCTTCACTGTACTTATCTCGGTTGGTTTTCGGGTTTCCTTTGTACCCGCTCAAAATCTTTAGCTGCGCCTGAATGCAGCCCTCCACAATCTCTTCCGGATCATCCAGTTTGGGCAGATGGGTTTCTTCCCATTTCAGTCCTAAGTCTCCGCTCTGAGCGCGCCAACAGAAGCGGCAGCGCATGGTGCAGTAGAGAACCGCGGGGGTCATCTGGATGCACTGATGGCTTCTTATTCCGTAAAACTTTTGTTTGTAGCACGGTCTGTCGTGAACAAGGGTCTCATAGAGCCACCTGCAGCGTTTTACAGCGGAGTGCTCTCCAACCAAGTGATACTTCTGATTTTTCAGCAGCCGGATGAGCTTCGTGGAAATCGAGGACTGCAAGGATTAGTCGCCACCAAATTCTGAGGACATAGAGCTCTTTATGATTAATTAGGATAACTTTTGTGAAAGCTTTTTGTGGAACCTATGCCTCGCGCGTTAAGAGTCGTGAAATGTTGAGAACCGAAAAGTCAGTGGGGAACCAGCAAACACAGAGAGGTGTTGAATTCAGCCACACAGCTTTTAATTTGCCTGGCTTCATTCTTTAGGAACGATTGGTAAAACATTAATTGCTATTTATTTCTCCTATAAAGAATCTAGGACAGGTGAGTAAATTGCCAGTCTTCTCGTACCGAGGAAAATCACCTAGGATTCATGAAGATGCGATGGTTTCCCCATTAGCAATCGTAATAGGTAACGTTGAAATTTCTGAAGGAACGGCGGTATTTCCTGGCGCAGTAATTCGTGGAGATATAGCAAAAATCACCATTGGCAGGTACTCCAATATTCAAGACAATGTGGTCCTTCACGGTGGAGATATATACGAAGCAGACAATCTGAAAGGACACTTGCCAGTAGAAATAGGTGATTATGTAACAGTTGCTCATGGATCTGTAGTTCACGGAAGTAGGATTGAAGATGTTTCAATGATTGGAATAAAAGCGACAGTCTTTGAGGGTTCGGTAGTGGGAGAAGGTTCAATCGTTGGAATGAACGCGGCGGTGCTTGAGAACACCAAAATACCAAAACGGTCCATCGCTGTTGGAGTTCCAGCTAAGGTGATTAAGACTGTCAATGAAGTGACTTATTCAAGAATAAAGAAACACGCCTTGTGGTATCATGAGCTAGCTAAATCTCATAGGGGAACTATTTTTTGATCTGCTTGCACACGCGTGGCTTAAGGAAATACCTGAGAAAAACGAGTCCGTCTTTCAGAGTTCCGCATCGCCATCCGCGTTATGCCTTGTGAACAAGGCGGCTTAAAGGATAAAGGAGATTTCACGCCAAAAGAAATAATATCACTGTCACTCTGACTTACGTTGGGAGTTCACCGTATGCCCGCCAATCTTCCAGCAGAGGCAAAACAAAAATGGCAAGAGGCTTCTTCAGCAAGAAACCCTAAAGAGAAAATCGAGAAACTCCGGGAATTCCTAAGTCTTGTTCCCAAACATAAAGGCACGGAAAACCTGCGAGCTCAAGTCAAGAGAAAAATTGCCGTACTTCGAAGAGAAATTGCTGAGAAAAAACGCAAGAAAGCTGGAAAAGGCGGGCCGAAATTCTTTGTCGAAAAGGAAGGAGACGCTCAAATAGTGATTTTGGGACCCACCAACGTAGGGCGCAGTAGCCTCCTCTCACTTCTGACTAACGCAAAAGTAGAGATCTCCAAATATCCATACACCACCAAGGAGCCTACGCCTGGGATGTTTCAATATCAAGACTTACAGTTTCAAATAGTAGAGGCGCCAGCATTAATGGAAGGCTCCACTGATGGAGGACCATGGGGACTACAGACTTTGGCCGCGGCAAGAAACTCAGACGGGCTCCTCCTCATGGTCGATCTATCCCAAGATGCTGTTGAACAGTTCTCTATGATCTCGCGTGAATTGGAGAAAGCAAGAATCCTCACACGAGAACCTAAAGCCAGAGTTAAGATCGAGCGGAAACCGGTGGGCGTTGGATTAAGAATTGTTGTACTCGGACGCCTCGTTAACTGTACTTCAAAGGATGTGGAACAGCTCTTCAGAGGCTATCGAATGCGTGATGCCACCATTAAGATTCAAGGCGAAGTCTCCATAGATGATATTGAAGACGCTATCTTCGAAAGTACTGCATATCGAGCCGCAATTGTCATAGCCAACAAGACAGACTTTCCTGACACTACGAGAAGAATTGAGCAACTGAAAAGCTTTGTTGGAGAAAAACTGAAAATCGTCCCAGTTTCTTGCAAAACCCTGACTGGACTTGAAAAGCTTGGTTCAGAAATATTCAAGATGCTTGACATAATTCGGGTATACACCAAAGAACCTAACAAAAGATTTCCCTCTGAGAGGCCCTTCACGATCAGAAAGGGCTCCACTATTTTGGATTTGGCAAGGCGGATTCACAGCGACTTTTATGAGCAGTTTTCTTATGCGAGAATATGGTCAAAGCGACTACGCTTTAGTCCGCAGAAAGTCGGGAGTTCTTTTGTCCTCGAAGATGGTGACACCGTTGAAATTCATATGAAATAACAATGTTTCGGATAGGTGCACGGTACTCTGCAAACACTAGTTTGATATCGTAAAACAGATTTGAATATGGAATGCTTAAAGGAAACTCTGGGATTTGCGCGCGCATCAAGGAGAGAGTTCATTGAGAAGAACAGTAAGCTGAGCCAAACGACTTGGTAGCAATCATTAGAAACCTTAAGAAAGGTTCTTTTTCGTCTTCTTCTTTTCCTGCTCTTCAAGCATACGTTTGAGGCGCTTCTCCATCTTCAACTCGTAAGCGTGTTCTTTAGGAGGGGGAGGCAATTGTTTCAAGTATTCTTCTATATCCGTTGTCTCAACTTTCTTCTGCCTTTTCCCTTTCTTAACCATTTTACTCTCTCTCATCTATCAAACAGCTTCTTGAATAAAAAACATAAACAACACCTTAATATACACTCGGCTGATCAGTTTTGAAGGCGATGAGTTTCACGTCATGGTTGCGAAAAGTCTTAAAATGTTAAAGAAGACAAGGAGTTAATTGAAGCAGGCTTTGAATATGTCACAGAAAGAGACGGAGCCAAAATCTACAGAAAGTGCAAATAAAAAAACACCGTTTTTCTATGTCAAAAAAGCGATTTTTAGGATAGAAACGGCGAGAAAAATCACGCAGTTTTGTTGTTTCCTTTTGCTTAACGCTGTGGTCTTTGGCTTGGGACCCTGGCCCGTGATCCTTCCCATCATTGGAACTCTGGGCACTCCAACAAAGACTGTGCTTGAAGCCTTTGGAACATTGCAGTGGATGCTCTTTGAGCTGTTGATTCCGTTTCTTGCCTTAGCCTCCATATTCTTAATCGCGGTCGTTGTGAGCAGGAGTCTCTGCGGCTGGGTTTGTCCCTTCGGCTTTGTTCAAGACTTGCTGGTGTACGTGAAAAAGGTGCACACACAAGTTTCTCCGAGAACGCACAAGAGCATGATTAAGGTTAAGTACCTAGTTTTGGCGGTCACCCTCTTTGTCAGCGGAACTCTAGCCATTTCACTGGCCTCTGGAATGGGTCAGAGCTACAAAGCGGCTTTAGGGGAAGACTTCGCCAGAGCCCCTTTCAACGCACTAAGCCCAGCTGACACGCTGTTCGCGGTCCTGCCGAGAATCGTGCTTGAGGCTCGTTTCGGTATACCCGCTCTGATGGAGACTTCAGAAGCCTTGGGAACCGTGGCTAACGGAATCTTGTCAGCGCCGTTGCTCCTCTGGGCTCGCCTCGCCGTCATGATAGGAATCATCGTTTTGGCCGTGTACATCCCGAGGAGTTGGTGTCGGTACCTCTGCCCAAACGGGGCGTTAATGGGCTTGCTGGGCCATTTCAGCTTCCTCGGCTTGAAGAGAGACCCAGTGAAGTGCACGAAGGTTGGGTGCCGCTTGTGTGTAGAGGCATGTCCCATGCTGGTTCCTATTCTTGACCTGCCGTGGGAAAAGTTCAACGACCCCGAATGCATATACTGCCTGAAATGCGTCGAAGCTTGTTCAACAAAAGCCATAAGGCCAAAATTTCCGTGAAACGAGCGGGAAAATCCTGAAATTCTGAAGAAACGAAACGGTTATGAGGAGTAAACTGCATGAGCGAGATAGAAGTGTCTGTTGGCCGTTCCTCTAGGAGAAACATAGGATTGACCACAAAAAATGTTCCGTGCGCGCTGACGATAGCCGGCTCAGACAGCGGCGGAGGAGCAGGAATACAAGCTGACCTCAAAACATTCGCCGCGCTGGAGGTTTTCGGAACCTGTGCCATCACCGCCATAACTGCCCAAAACACCCAGGGAGTTTACGAGATACTTCCTGTTCCCCCGCGAATGGTTAAGAGACAGATCGAGGCGGTTCTCAATGACATACCCGTCAAAGCAGCGAAAACCGGCATGCTCTACTCCAGCGCGATCATGGAGGTAGTTGCAGAAGCCATCGATCGACATAAGCTTCGGGCTGTTGTGGATCCCGTTTTCCAAGCTGGCACCGGCGACCTACTAATCCGTGAAAGAGACAAGAATGCCTTGATTGAGAAGATTGTTCCACGAGCCTTCATCCTCACTCCCAACAGACCTGAGGCTGAAGAGATCGCCCACGTGAAGATCCATAACGCTGAGGACGCGAGGATGGCGGCAAAGCACATCGCAAAGCTGGGTCCAGAGGTGGTGGTGGTGAAAGGCGGCCACCTCGAGGAAGCGGAAGTCACAGACGTTTTGTACCATAAAGGCGAGTTCAAGACCTTCAAAAAACCCCGAGTAGATGTAGACGCCCACGGCGGAGGCTGCGCGTTTTCAGCAGCCATCACCGCCTACCTCGCCCTCGACCATAACGTGGTGGAAGCAGTGACGAAAGCTGAGCAGTTCATGCAGAACGCCATCATGTTCTGTTGGAGAGTTGGGGGAGGAAGGGTTCCTGTTAATCCTATGGCGCATCTGTACAACGAGGCTGAAAAGTTTCGGGTCTTGGAAAACGTTTCCGCGGCGGCAAGAATAGTTGAGCAGCACTCGGAGTTTCTGCCCTACATAGCCGAGGTGGGCACACAGGTTGCGATGGCGTTGCCCTACGCCTCGACACCACGGCATGTGGCAGCTGTGGAAGGAAGAATCGTTAAGTTTCGTGATAGGGCGAAGGTCACGGGTTCAGTTCGATTCGGAGCGTCCAGTCACGTTGCACGCATCATCTTAACAGCTATGAAACACGATCCATTGAGCAGAGCAGCGCTCAACCTCCGCTATGATCCCGAACTGTTGAGGGCTTTCGAGAATACAGGCTGTATGGTCTCCAGCTTTGACAGGAAGCTTGAGCCGCCGAAAGCAAAGGCTTTGGAGGGTGGAACCCTCGTTTGGGGGGTGGAAAAGGCGATAAGGGCCGTTGGAAAGGTTCCGGACGTAATCTTCGATTTTGGTGAGGTGGGGAAGGAACCGATGATTCGAGTGTTGGGCGCCTCAGCTACTAGCGTGGTGGAAAAGGCGCTGACCCCTGTACTGGCTGTGAAAAGGAAAGTTGAAGGCTGAGCTGCAGAAGAGGCCGGCTCTTAAATGGCTTCTGCAACTATTTCAGTGAGGTCGCTCACCGGAAGCAGCTGAGCTTGGCGGCTAGCATCGCCTAGGTTGACGCAACAGAAGGGACAGCTTGTGACCAAAAGGTCCGCTTTTGTCTGAGCCGCCTCCTCCATCCTCGAAACCCCGATTTTCAACGCCGTGTCTGAGAAGGCGGATTTTACGCCCCCACCGGCTCCACAACACTGGGCGTTTTCTCGGTTGCGAGACATCTCCACGAGCTTCAGGCCGGGTATGCTGGACAAAACAGTTCGCGGAGGCTCGTACAGGTTGAAGCGTCGACCGATATGGCAGGGGTCGTGGTAGGTTACCTTAAGCCCAACCTGCTTCGTCAATTGAAGTTTGCCTATTTCTAGGAGTTGGCTGAGAAATTCGCTGATGTGGACGACTTCAAAGGGGAAGTCTTTAACGAGCTTGGGGTAATCCACTTTGAGGGTGAGGTAGCAGCCGGGGCAGACCGTTAGGATCTTTTGAACCCCCAACTCTTTGAACATGCGGGTGTTTTGTCGAGCTAGCTTTTCAGCGGCGCGGGTTTGTCCAGTCCTCATCAACACGGAACCGCAGCAAAGCTCCTGCGCTCCAAGAGTTGTGTAGTCAGTCTCGGTTGATGTCAAGATTTTTTCAACCGATTGTACGATGCTGGGCTTGCGGTAGGCTGAGACACAGCCCACAAAGAACAGGGCCTCAGCCTCACGAGGACCCTTGCACTGATAAGAGGAGGACCTCTCAGCTCTGGGTTGCCTAAAAGGGTTTCCCTCTGCCAGTATGTCTCTCGCGATTCTCTGATGGCGCTCGAGCGGTCCCAGTTTCAGCTCCACCAAGCCTTCCCGAACCCGCTCGTAGACGTCGGACAGTCGAACCACCGCTGGACAGGAGGTTTCACAAGCCTTGCAGAGACTGCAGCAGTACAGTCGATCAAGAACCGAACTACTGGCGTTTAGGTTGCCCTCAATCAATGACCTGATCAGGATCATTCTTCCACGAGTGTTCCACGATTCATTTTGTTTCACCTTGAATATGGGGCACTGGGCTCTGCAGTAACCGCACCTGAAGCAGCGATAGACTTCGACTTCGAGTTCTTCTGGCAGCCGGATGCTCATGTTAAGGTCCTACCCATATTTTCCCCGGGTTAAGAATGTTGTTTGGGTCCAGGGCGGTCTTGATTTTTCGCATAACCTCGATTTCAGGGTTGGTGTGCTCCATGGAAAAATACGGCGCTTTTGAGAGGCCTATTCCGTGTTCTCCGGAGAGGGTTCCGCCTAGTTCCGTGGTGACTCGAAATATGTCGGCGGTGGCTTCTTCCGCGCGCTTTACTTCGTCAGGTATCCTCTCGTCATACAGTATGATGGGGTGGAGGTTGCCGTCTCCAACGTGGCCAAACGTGGGGATCAAGAGGTTGTGTTTTTGGGCAATCTGTTCGATTCTCATCAGCATCTCGGGAATCCGGCTTGTTGGAACAGTAGCGTCCTCGTGCAAGCTGGAAGGCTTTAGGGTGGCTAAGGCTGGACCAGAAGATTTCCTTGCCCGCCAGAGCCTGTCGCTCTCCTCTTTGGTTTCAGAGAGGTCGATCCTCGTGGCTTTTTCCCTCTCGCAGAGCTTGCGCGCCTGTCGCATCCTTCTCTTCACTTCTCCGAGGGATGAGCCGTCAAACTCAAAGATTGCTAGGGCAGCGCACTCGGGGAACTTCATGTTCATGTACTTGGACACCGCCTCCACTGTGCGTCTGTCCATAAGCTCGGCGGCGGAAGGAATCAAGTCACTGGTCATCACGTGGAAAATCGCTTTTCCAGCGCTTTCGAGAGAGTCGAAGTAGGCGGTCATCACGAGTCTGTACTGCGGCAGAGGAAAAATTCTGAGCCGAACCCTTGTGATTACGCCTAAGGTTCCCTCAGAGCCTATGAAAAGGCGGGTGAGGTCATAACCCGAAACGCACTTCCTTGTCTTTGCGCCAGTCTCTATGACCTCCCCGTTGGGCAAGACAACCTGCAGGCCGAGAGCCCAGTCTCGGAAGGTTCCATACTTGACGGCTCGAACGCCCCCCGAGCACTCGGCCACGCAGCCCCCAATGGTGCAAGCTTCTCCAGAGGCGGGGTCTGGAGGAAGAAACAGCTTGTAGAGAGCCAAGGCGTTGTTGAGGTCCTGCCACACCACGCCACACTCTACCAAAACCTGTAGGTTGGCAATGTCGATCTCCAAGATATTCTTCATTCTGGTCAGAACCAGAAGAATTCCTCCCCTTGCGGGAACTGGTCCTCCGCTGAGGCACGTTCCAGCGCCCCTAGGAGTTAACGGAACCCTGAGTTCGTTCGCCAACTTCACGATTTCGCTTACCTGACGTGTCTCGCTGGGCCAGACCACAACGTCGGGCATGCCCACATTCTCCGAAGCGTCCCGAGAGTAGCACAGCAAGTCGACATGTTCAGTGGAGATGTTTTCCGCGCCCACAATCTGCTCTAGGCGCCTCGTAAGTAGTGACTCGCTCACGAATGGCGTCCTCCAACTTTGATCATCTTACATTTGGGTTCTGCGATAAAAGTGTTTCAAGGAAACTTTAATTTCGGTTCTCCATTGAATTCGAAGTTCATCCATGTGACAACGACAAAATTTTAATTTTCGTTTTTCCTTGTGGGTTTTCAGAAGATGCCGAAGCGGAAGCGGAAGAAACCTTTTTTCGACTTCTTTGGTTTTGACGAGGAAGATTTCCTGTTTGGAAGAGAACCTGTCGAGGGCGATTCTGGGTACTCCATTTCCGTGACGTATGGCGAGAGCGGTAAGCCCGTGGTTCATGTTAAGACTCATGGAGACGTGGACGTAGCGGAGTTGCGTAGAGACATTGAGCAGCGTTATCCTGGAGCTAGGATTGAGGGGTTGGAGAAAAAACCATTGATTAGAATAGTTGGTGAGGAAAAAGAAGAAAAGGAAAGGAAAAACAAAGGAAAAGAAAAGCAAGACTAATGGTGAGGCTGAGAAAAAGTCGCTGACAAGAGTGGTTGAGTAAGATAAAACATGAGATTTTCGCCCAAAAATTGACAAATAGATTTGAGATTAATACTTGATGAATAACTCCCTTTTATAGTTGACTTATATATTGTATATACTACATCAGATTAAAACCGGCGATCAATAGCCCGCCTTTAGAGAACAGAAGTGAAAAACTCTCAGGGACTTCCTATTCAAAGTTTAAATATTCTCACTTTCACACTTCTTTTGGTGCAAGTCAAGGCTTGGGAAAAAAGAGGGAGAAAAAACGACTGGATACCCCTATCCGTTAGAACCTGAAAGGCCGGAGAGACCCGAAGAAGGGAGGTGGCCTTCTCCAATTCCACTGCCCCGTTTCAGTACCAAGGATGTTGGCCGTTTACTTAAGCAAATACTAGACAGACTAGACGCTGTGGAGAAACGACTGGAAAGAATAGAAAAACTGCTGACAGCACAGACTCCGTAGATGCTGTGAGAAAATGTTCTAAAATAAGGAAATCCGCCTCTTTCGAATGTGTCTTCCCGTGATAGGTATGTGCTGACCGCATTTTGGACATTTCTTGCTGTCGGTGATATTGTAGTGAGCTATTGTGTAGCCAAGCCGTTTGATGAGAGGTTCTCCGCAGTTGGGGCAGTAAGTGTTTTCGTAACCGTGACCTCGAACGTTTCCAAGGTACGGATACGAAACTCCGGCTTTCTTCGCCATCTCGTACGCTGTTTCTAGCGTTTCAACCCTTGTGGGCGGGTTGTAAAACTTGTAGGCGGGATAGTACCGAGTGAAGTGGAGAGGAGTTTCGGGGCCCACCTCCTTCAGGTGTTTCTCTATCACCCACCGTAGGCACTCCGCGTCATCGTTTACGTCCGTGACGACTAGATTCACAATCTCCACGTGCAAACCCATGTTCTTGGCTTCTCGGGTGTTCCTCCAAACCTTCTCCACGTCTGCCCCGCCGCAGTATTTTTTGTAGGTCTCCGCGTCTCCCTTCACGTCTATCTTAAGACCGTCCATGCCAGATTCTCTCAGCAGTCTCAATGCTTCCAGCGTCATGTAGCCGTTAGATACGTAACAGCAGTACAGCCCCTTTTCACGGCTCATCTCGAAAACTGGCGCCACCCAGTCCGTTAGGATTGTTGGTTCCTGAAAGCTGACGCACAGACCGTCGTCGTTACCATGTAGAGCCGTCTCTACGATCTTTTCGGGAGGGTAATAGCTGGAGCTGGCAGGGTCTGGTTTGGTCTTGGAGAGGTGGTGGTTTTGACACCAAATGCAGTCGAAGTTGCAGGACCAGGTGGAAAATGTGAGGGCTGTGGAGCCCGGCCAGTAGTGGAAGAAAGGCTTGACCTCGATGGGTCTGCTTTCAAGAGCGCTGAGATCTCCATAAACGAGCGTGTAAAGCTTACCCTCTATATTCACTCTAGTCTTGCAGAAGCCCTTCTCGTTGAGAGAAATCAAGCATCTTCTCTCGCACAAGCCACATCTAACCTTGTCATCCGAAAGCTTCTCGTACAGCAAGGCTTCCCGAACCGTGGGAAATCGCAGCAATTCCCGCATTTCAGCACTTCGAATAGAAAAAAAGGAAGGGAGGTTACATTAACCTTTTCAGAATAATTGGGCTTCTTACCTAGTCATGGCTTTCCTGAACACTGGCAACGCGATTAAGGTCATGACGGCCCCAAATCCTATCAGCACGGTCACTTCAAGGCTTATCGCAGATAGATCTGCTCCAAGTACCATAACCTTCCTCAAAGCTGTGGATACATAGGTCAGTGGGAGAAATTTTGAGATACCCTGCATGTACCATGGCATCTGCTGTATCGGGAAGAACACGCCGCTAAGGAACAGCATGGGAAACATCAACGTCATCATCACCATCATAGCTGTCTCTTGGTCCTTCGCAAAGGACGTTATCACAACACCCAAACCTACGAAGCTGAAAACTCCCAAAAAAAGCAATGCAAAGATTAACAGGATGTTCCCGTGAATAACGACGCCGAACAGCGCTATAGCCAATATGAGTATAAGAATCCCTTGGAGCAAACCTCTAACCGTCTGGGCAAAGGTTTTTCCAAGTATTATGCCAAGCCTTCTGATAGGCGCCACCATCATCCCATCTAAAGTGCCAATTTCCCTTTCATGCGAAATGGCGGCGGGGAGTCCTGTCATCACGCTCATCATCACCGTCATAGCCATCAAACCAGGCGCCATAAAGTCGAAGTAGTTGAACGTACCGGGGATGGCTCCTTTCGTTTCAACATGATAGGGTTTCACAACCGCCAGTGAGTTAGTTGCATTAACTCCTGGAAACGTTTCAACGTTCTTTTGAGCAAGCCATGTACCCATTTGGTCAAACACTGCCTTCAAGCCTGTCTGCAACGCAATTGATAGTTGAGGATTTGACTGGTCAGTTATAATTATGATGCTTCCTTGCTCGCCAGTCATAAGGTTTAAGGTGAAGTTTCTAGTTATTACTATGCCTCCTTCGACATCACCCCTCTGAATCATGTTCCTCACCTCATCGAAGCTTGAAGCGTTAGTTAGGACCATCATTTCTGTGCTGTTGTTTATCTCCTCTAGAACATTGATGAATATGCTGCTCGCACTGTAGTTGCCATATCCCTCGTCCTCGTTAGCTAGAGCGATAGATATGTTGCTCATGGATGTGTTGGAGGGAAATATGAAACCTGCCATGGCCATCATAAATATCGGCATGAGCACAAGCATGGCTAAAGCCATTCTGTTCCTGAAAAGCTCCATTAGATCCTTCCAAGCAATTATAAAAATGTGAGAGATCACGTTTTTAACGCCCATTTCACCTCACCCTCGGTTTCGCCATGTGATGCCTATGCATCTTTATCTTCTGATCTGCCTTGTCTCTTACCTCATGGCCAGTGATTTGTAGGAAAACATCCTCAAGGGTTGGTTCAAGGTTTTTTACAGAAATTATCTTCCTCTTATTAGCTCTAATAGCGTCGATTATGGTGTCGAATGCATCGTCGCCGTTAGCGTTAACCTTAATGCACGTTGAGTTATTCTGAGAAACAGAGCTCACACACTTTAGAGATCGTATCGAGTGAATCATATCAGTAGTGAGGTTCGGAATCTCCAGTTCCAAAATGGTTGAATCAGCCCCAGAAACAAGCTTTTTCAGGTTGGTTGACGTATCAAGCGCGACGATTTTCCCATAATCTATGATGCCTATGCGGTCGCAGAGCATATCAGCCTCAACCATTATATGTGTTGTGAGAATGATAGTCACCTTATTCTCACGATTGATTTTTCTAATGAACTCCCTTATTTCAACTGAGGATTGAGGATCTAAACCCAGTGTGGGCTCATCTAGGAACAAAACCTCTGGCATGTTAAGCATAGCCCTTATCACGTTCATCCTCTGCCTCATACCCGTTGAGAACGTACCCACTTGGGAGTTTTTCCACTTAGTTAATTTAACCAGTCTAAGTAGCTCATCGATCTTCTTGTTGAGCAGTTCACCCGGAATGTTATAGAGCCTTCCGAAGAACCACAGATTTTCCTTGGCCGTTAATCGGTCGTACAGAATTATCTTTTCGGAGACTAGGCCGATAAGCTCTCTTACCTTCCCGTCCTCCTTCACTACGTCATAGCCACCAACCGATGCTGTTCCCTCTGTAGGTCTTGTTAGTGTGGAGAGCATTCTTATTATCGTAGTTTTACCTGCGCCATTAGGTCCAAGCAAACCGAATATCTCGCCTTCCCTTACAGAAAAAGACACGTGGTCGACGGCTGCGAGAGTTCCGAAGCGCTTGGTGAGGTTGTTGACTTCAATGGCATGCATGTTCCTTGGCTCTCCTTCATTTGAGCTTTGACTTCTAACTCCTATTAGTCTTTTAATTTCTTCGCTATTGCATTCAATTTTTCAGCAGCTTGTTCGATAACTTCTTTGGTTTCGGTGGCGACTTCTTCTGAGTATTTTTCACGTAGGCTGTCCAAAATGTTCCAACCAGCTATCACCAGCCTTTTTCCTGCTTCGACCAGTTCGCGTGTCTTTTCAGGGTAGAAGTTGAACCATGGGAGTCCAGGGAAGGGAGGCATGAGAAATCCGAATCTTTCGCGAAGTTCTTCTTTTCTCTTAATATGCTCCTGAAAAAACGCTTTGCCTTGATCAGTAAGGGTGTAGCGTTTGATCCCCGCTTCTTGTTCGGGAATCTCTTGGGCATATCCCTTGTCCTGTAGCCACGCTATGAGGGGATAGATGGAGCCTGGACTTGGTTTCCAACGTCCATCGGTTCGTTTCTCAATTTCATTCATAATTTCTGAGCCTGACATGGGCTTTTCGTTTAGCAGTCTCAACACGTAATATCTTAGGAAGCCCTTTGGAACAGACGCCATATGTCTCATCCAATGCTTGAATGGATGTGGATGCAAGATTTATCACCATTGATATCGCATGTGATATCAACTGTGACTTATAAACTTTATTGACGCCAAATTCGTCTCAAAATCAGCTTTTATGGAATAATTCTAATTCAGACGGTTTTGAAATGTTCCCATCCCCGGGCGTCTATGAGAACGGTTTTTCCTTCCGTTTTAAGAAGCAATTTTTTCTCCTTGGTGACAACTCCGATTTTGATCAGGGAAGCACCAACATGCTCTACAGCTTTCTTTGCCTTCTCCCACAGCCTCGACTTGATTGTGACGAGGAGCTCGTATTCTTCTCCGCCATACATGCACAGTTCTATGAGGTCGAGATGGTGGATTTCTGCGAATTGTTTAGCTTCTTGAGCAGCCGGGAGGTTGTCGATAAGGAATCCCACGTTGCTGGCCCTTGAGATTTCGTGGAGGCTCCAAGCGAGTCCGTCGCTTGAGTCTATGGATGAGGTTGCGGCTCTGGTTTGGGCTAGCGCCAAGCCCTCCTTGAGTCGTGCTTGGGGCATGTAGACAGCGCGAACAAGCTTTGTCCTCAGTTTTGGAGGAGCGAAGAGATGTTCAAGCAGAATCTTTAGGCCAGAGGATGTTTTGCCGAAAAGTCCTGTGACCGCTACGATGTCGCCGGGTTTTGCTCCGCTTCGCCTCATGAGATGACGTTTTTCGCAGATTCCAAAGGCGGTGCAGCTGATGACTAGGTCGGATGCTTCGTTGGTGTCTCCTCCCAGAAGGTAAGCGTTGTATTCGCGGGCTCCCTCGTTCAGTCCGCTGCCGATCTGTTGAATGTCCTTCTTGGTGAGGTTTCGGGGGACGCCGATAGATGCGAGTAGGGCGAGGGGCTGCACTCCCTTGGCTGCTAGGTCGCTTATGTTCATAACCACGGCTTTGCGGGCGGCTTGGCGGAGAGTCATGTGTGGCGGAACGTCGGTCTTTCCAACTAGCATGTCAGTTTTTATGACGGCGAGTTTTCCGTTTCCGATGTCTACGGCTGAGACGTCGTCTCCGAACGGAACCGGCATGTTGGGCATCTGGTCTAGGCAGTTTAGAATGAGGTTGATTATTTTTCTTTCACCTAGTTCTTCAGCTGTGCTCAAAGTGAGAAGCCTCGCTGAATGGTATTGTGTCCGAATGTCTTAAAAATGTGCTTTTCCTTCAGTTGGTTGAGGAGCCCCGGTGGCTCAGCTGGTAGAGCAGTAGATTCCGAAGGGAAGCTGAACCTCGTAAGCGATCTTGCCGTGTCAGCTACGGGTCGCGGGTTCGAATCCCGCCCGGGGCTTCCAAAATCAATTGTGTTAAAGCTTTGCTCAATATTGCAAAAGAGTTACATTTAAAAATAGGCTAACGTGTCTAAAACAAAGACCTAAGGTGGCAACTTAATGCGGAAAATCCCTGTGGCGATGGCAACCCAGCATGCAGATTCAGCTACTAGGCACGTCCTAATCCAAGAAGAGCCTGATGAAGCCATTTCATGCTTCAAAAGGAAGGACGGGTTCGGTTGCGACGAGTACCTAGTGGACTACATGGGCAAACTCACACCTTATCATCAAGTTGGACACATAATCCGTAAAATCCGTCAAGAAACCAGTTTCACTCCTGGACGCGATGTTTTCGTCACCCCAAGAATGGTCAGCTCCTTTCAGGAGGAGCCTTTTAGACAGTTAATGACTGTTCTGGCCATAATAGAGGGTATTCGCCATTGTATGCAGCATTTTAAGGAGCAAGGCATA
>Ga0224506_10000643_pt1 | contig 28113 bp, 25 predicted proteins | sample SF_Jan12_sed_USG_2_FD_169108 | JGI IMG/M metagenome (GOLD analysis project Ga0224506, IMG submission 169108) | Sediment microbial communities from San Francisco Bay, California, United States - SF_Jan12_sed_USGS_8_1 | ecosystem: Environmental > Aquatic > Marine > Sediment | place: USA... | reverse complement strand
ACGCTCGGCAGATACCGCTTCGATCTCGGTGACGGTCTCAGGCTGAGGCAGAGGACGACCATCGGAGTTCACGATCTCTGCAGAAAGACCACCCAGACGCAGATGCTGAGGATGGTAACCCGCACAGATATAACGAACCAGCAGACGATCTCCCACGCTAACTACGGGTGAGACCACCGCAGGTCCATTGATGGCGGTGTCACCGCTGGCGTCCACACCCGTGAGTACAACGTAATCGGGGTTAAGGACGTTCAGGCCTACATCGGCACCACAGGTACCCGCATCCCATGGCAGGTTATGCCAGCTGGAATCGATCTCATCCACCGCCCAGATGGCCTCATGGGTATAGGTGGGGCCACCGGCGAAGACACGTTGGGTGCCAGGCGGATCACTGGGGTCTGGCACAGGGTCTACAATCAGAGCACCGTACATTCCCATCTCCGCATGCAATACCGTATTGGTATGGCAGTGGTAGAAGTAGGTTCCGGCATGGGCCGGACGCCACTGATAGGTGTACTGGTTGGTCACGTCGAAGGAGATGTGACCGACACCATCGTTCATCCAGTCAGGCTCGATACCGTGATGGTGAATGGTGTGCGCCATCATCATACCGACCTGCAAGTTGGTATGTACGATCTGGCCTTCCTGTACGCGCATGGGGGCAGATGGGAAGGTGGCACCGCCACCCATACCGCCGCCGCCACCGGCAGCATCCAGGTCGGAAAAGCCCCACATATTTACAACATTACCGTCGTCCATGGTCAGCGGGATATTCATATCCACACCGCGGTTGTAGACCACATCCGGAGTAACCAGGCCAGGCGTGGCAGGATTGTTTGGATAGACATAGCAGGCCTGACGGAAACCTATGGTACCTGGATTGGCGCAAACCAGTGCACCACCGGCACCGCCGCCTCCGTCACCACGCATACCCATAGAGGGACGGTTCATCGATTTCTCTAATAAATTAAACATGGAACTCCCCCTTACTCAAAGAATATGTCGGTCATGGAACCGAACATGTAGTTACCACCGCCTGCGGTCTGTGACATCTCGTCATGCAGGTGCATGGGGTAACAACCGGTAGGTGCCGGTGGCCATGCGTCAGGTGGAGACTCAAAGGGGTAGATCATATCCATGGTGCCACGGTTCTGGTCCAGACGAATGATGTCCTTCTTCCAGACGGTTGGACGTGGCACACCATTGCTGGCCAGCCATTCCATGTGATTGCCGTGGCAATGTACCGCGTGTGAACACATACCGGCATTCAGGTTGCGTACCAGGCAGCGATCACCGACGTGGCCGTGCAGGGCCGTATCAGGATTCACCATGGAGTTAATGGCAGGATCCTTGTCACCGGGTGAGCCTGGAGGGCGGGAGGTCTGGCCGTTCAGCGTAAAATAACGAGGGGTGTACTCGGTATTTGGAGTACGACCACGGCGAACCGCTTCGTTCCAGGCCGGGTCGATATCGTTATGTACCCAGAAGTGCTGCTGTACGAAGGTGGCACTACCGGCATAAAGCTCGGTGCTGCTACCCGCGGGCATAACCGCCATAGCACCATGCAGACCGGCTACACGGTTATAGGGTTCGTTGACACCATCATAGAACAGATAGGTACCGGCATCGTTCACCACAAAGGAGATGTTCTTCTCTGCACCGGGAGCGATAGTACCACTATCGTATACACCATCTATCTTGAAGCTGTGTGGTGTAGTCAGGGTATTCACGATGGTCAGATTTACCGTATCACCTTCCTGCGCGGTGATCGGTGTAGCCGGGACATTCAGTCCGGCTCTATCATCGCTGTAGCCCATAAAATAGACCGAGGTCCAGTCGGGCATGGTGATGAAACCATTGGTAATGTAATAGGTTTTCGAAATGGTGGCTGCATTGGCTCTTGGCGTCCATGAAATCAAGCCGGTGGTGCCAGCCATGGCACCCGCGATCCCTGCGGAGCCGACCTTTAAAAAGTCACGCCTCTTCATTGGGCCTCTCCTCGCTGATGATAGTAATAGTTGTTTTATGCTTTGTAGGAAATGTCCTACAAGCTCAGCAAAGTATGAAGAGACATCGTCGATTGATAAAGGGTCTAAATAAGCTTATAAGCATTTAATTAAATAGAGATATTTGCCTGAAATCCATTGCCACGCAAGGCTGTTCATTTTTACTGTACAACAACTTCAAAAAACATCATTACTAAATTTGTGTGATTTAACACACTCAATGAATAATCGGGCCTAAATAGTATTTCTTGATTAAAAAGCTGGATTATTAGCAAGTATTACAACTATCATATTGAATATATTTGAGTTTATTTGCCGACATTCAATCTTTTATATAAAAATATTCATGATATCTGCCGTTTAAACTTACAATTAAAAGTACTTTACTCGAACAATTATACAAATCACTGTAATTATTAACTATTTAAACCAAGATACAAACAAGGCCCTGTTTCAATGACATCCAGGGCCCTATCTATAAAACATCAATCATATTGAACTGTTAATAACGCTGGCCACTATGAACAGTTCCACTGTATTGAAAGTACATATCAATTTTTTATCCCACCTGTACCACTCTCCCAGTGAACTCGCTGCTATATAGCAATGGCTACCTGTTCCGGCTCGAACGACATAGTAGTGCTACCAAGACTACGAATATCACAACTCAACAATTGCAGTTGCAGATGACGATAGGCATCCTTTTCTCCCCAATCGACATCCTTATGAATACTTACCTGCATCGACAATCCCTTACATACCCGGCGATACAACACGGAGTTCAAGGGTGGTGCCAACACAAACAAATATCCTCCACCTTGCTGTAGAGTGTAGACCGTCAGATCCTGAATGATCCTTGCCAGCACCTCCTTGCCACGATATTCAGGATTTACCACCAGACGCCCCAGCTCTGCATAACTATAGGCTGAAAAATTTTCTGGAAGTACCGTACTGACACGAAATTCTGCACTCTCCATTGGCAGCAGGGTGGTGGACCCTACCGCTGAAAAACTCAGCTTTGCTCCACCTATGACAACTTCACCATCGCGAACAATAAACAACCTCTCATGTGGATAAATAGTGCATAGATCCCTATCCATATTACTGGCCTCCAAATCAAGGTTCAGATCTTTTTTGTAGTACTGCTTAACCAGTTCAGCATACTGCAACAAATAATGATTATTACTTGTAAATTCGTAAGTCAGGCAGGAATTATTTTGTGCTACTTCAGTCATTATATTGTTCATAAAAATCTCCGTCGTTAGTTATCATGAATAATCTGACAACGAATCCTGATACAATATTGTGACTAGTGTCATACATGTGTTTCGGTTTTTTAAAGCTTTTACAAACGACATCCTTTTTATCTAAATGGTTTAACATTCATGCAGTTCTATGTGACATTGTTAGTGATTCCACAGGTCTATAACCAACCTTTTCAGTATGAAAACATCGATATAAATAATCCTTTCATACTAAAAAGTTACAACCCGTAAATACGCTATTACAAATACAAACGGAAAAATTACGCCACGCCAAACATGACGTGCAATACGATATTTTTAGTTATCCATAGAAGAGAATGGGCCTACACATCACTATTTTTTGTATGCAAATAGTACCTAGCCAGATTTCGTACATCAGCTCAAAATCATGACAGCAACTATGCATGTAAACATTCGATACTTCGTCTTGCTGCATTCAAATTATTATTATCAATAGCAAGACAAAGTGTGACGACAAACCAGGATATATCCTCATCTGCGCAGGAAAAAGAAATGGCTGGTTGAACTATCTGTCCAGTTCAGTCATTCAGGTCCTGGTAAGATATATATGATTGTCGACAATTGATCCCTGACCAACTGTACAGGTTCGCAAGACGGACCAGTGCTTGATAGCAGATTAAGTATCTTCTGCCACTCAGGCCTGTCGATGGATGAATCGCTCACAGCATTATCTGAAAAACAAATCGTCACGATAGAAAAAATTGATTTTACTTTCTGACCACACGGTCTATCTTGCGAATACGTCAGGGATGTCCTGACGTATCTATATGAACGAGGTATATGATGAGCACAAATACAAGACGCCTGTTTATCGGCATTATATCTCTGCTAATATCAGGAATTAGTATTGCTGATAGCAACAAGGAACAATCCATGTCGACACTGCAACAGGCCAAAGCAGCCTACAGCAAGGTAGACAAAACAGGATTTGCCTGGAGTAACTCCAAAGATATGATCAAGAATGCCGAAAAGGCAGCTGCTGACGGTGACTATAAGACGGCCTCTGAACTGGCCCAACAAGCACTGGATGAGAGTAACAATGCCTGGCAACAATATATGGATAACAAGGACGCCGATCAGGTTAAACTATAGCCTTGTCGGCTTACCCAGCCTGTATCAGCGCATAACTTGAACATAATAGATGTTCAGGTTATGCGCTTTTTTTTCGCACTATCTCCCGCTTCATCACATTCTGCCTGACACGCCAGCTTATATAGGGTACCCATGCTACCAGTGTCCACAATACACCGGAGGCAAGATAATGGTACTTGCTCTGATAGGCCCAGCCAAAACCACTACCCCAAGGATATTCTGATAATTCCCGGGCATCGGCCAGCAAGGCCACATAAATCACCTCACTACCTATAAGTAGACTTGCCACCACGCCAGGTATCATAACCATGATCCGACCAAGATTCTTCATTATCATTCCTGTGAGGATTCGTATATTAATAACATAACACGTAAATACATCGCATAGACTAAGCCAGGGTATCAATCCTAGTTCCCGAGTCAGTGATATGCAAAAAAGGCGATCTGGGGAGATCGCCTGAGTACCACCATGCGTCCATTTAGGAGTATAGGTAGCCAAGGGGTGTATATGGCATGACTTTCGTCTCAATATTTACAAGGTATAATCCGGGCTAAGTTTTAAGCTATTGATCTATATTGAAAATCAATTAAAACCTAAAATAAAGACTAGGGGTTTATTACACAGACGGTGTGATCTGACATGGCCCTTCAGCTTATCTATGGTTTTCTCACCAATATGATCTCTGACGGAAAGCCAAACTGGCTGAGATAACTATACGACTCTATCTGTAAGCCCGCTTTGAGGATAAAAGCAGTCAAACTTCCCCCCCCCGACAGCCCCCCATCCATTTTGGATTTATTCGATACACTAGCTGCCACAGGCTGTGCCATATATGCCTGGGTTCTGCCATATTGGTGATAACCATTCGACCTCCAGGTTTTACTATGCGGATGAATTCTTCCAGCAAGGGTACAAACTCTTCTTCCCGCATCAGATCAAACATGTAGTTGTTTACCAACAGGTCCACTGATTGTGAAGAATATGCAAGCTGATGTGCATTGCCTGTCTCTAATGAATATTTACCTTCTACATTTACAATCTTCTGTCTGGCCCGCTCTAACATTGCAGAAGTTAGATCAACTCCGTGAGTCATACCTGCAGGATTTTGTACCAACAGTTCACGGAAACTCAGTCCCGTGCCTACCGCAACCTCAAGGATCTCTTCTCCATTTCGAACCTTGGCATATCTCATTGCAATCTTTCTTGCCTTGCTCTCGGTAAGCCATGCCCAAAGATCATAGATCCAGGCATTCGCTGTATAGGCATTAATTACTTGTTTCGCATTTAAACGTGCAGTTAACATCCTTGTCCTCCACATACAAATATCGACATATGCCGATATGTTAAAACAAAAAAAAACTAGCAACAGGATTTAAGCAATAAGTTGATACGTTCCAGATTCTCGACAATAAGCCGCTTGTCAGGAAGATAGTAGACCTCCTTACCCTGCCTGTATGACGTCATGAGACCAGCTCGCTTCATCAGTGACAAATGCTCAGAACAGGTAGACTGGCCTATACCAATTACCTCTGTAATCTCATTGACCGTTCGCTCGCGCCCATCCACGAACAACAGCAGAATTTTCAACCGTGACTCTGTACCCAGAGCCTTTACAAAGCTCACAATCTTTTGTGTCTCGGACCGGTCAGTCATATTACGTATCGCCATAAAGCGATATATAAAATAATTCAATGTAGATGTCAAACTTCTACTACAGCTTCTATTCAGGATTTTTTCAGTAACTGTTCAAACTCGGCGTAACTGCGCATCAGACGTACCGAATCAAAACAGGCGTGTGCCTCGTCATACTGACGTTTAAGGTGTACCAGCCACTGTTTTATACGTGGCAGGATGTACCGGTCCTTTATATTGTCCTGCAGTTCTACCGCCAAATTGCCCAGCATATCCTTCACCTCTAGCCAGTCCAGCTCTACGCTATCCTGTCCATACTGGTGCGCGACTATCTGGCGTGCCAGATCCGGTCTGGCTACCGCCCCGCGGCCTATCATGATCTGCTCACAGCTACTGACATCGATGCAACGCTGATAATCTTCCACACTATTGATATCGCCGTTCGCTACGACCGGTATCTGCAGGGCCTCATTGATCCTGGCCAGCCATTCCCATCGGGCTGGAGCGGTATAACCGTCTTTCCTGGTGCGTGCATGCACGGTAATGAAATCTGCTCCGGCCTCAGCTACAGCAAGGGCATTTTCCAGCGCCAAACTTGTATCATCGAATCCTAAACGAATCTTCGCGGATACCGGCTGTTTTTCCGGTACTTGCTCCCGTACCGCATGGACAATGTCATACAACCGGTGCGGGTTCTTTAACAGGATGGCACCACCGTCATTCTTGTTGACGCATTTGGAAGGACAGCCAAAATTAATGTCTACACCGGGAGCCCCAAGCTCTGTTACACGTTGAGCATTATCTGCCATGGCACTGATATCCGAACCTAACAGCTGCACTATGACCGGAGTGCCAGAATCGGTATGTCCACCTTGGGTCAGTTCTGGACAAATCCGGGTAAATACCTTGGCAGGGAGCAAGCGGTCGACCACGCGGACAAACTCAGTGACACAATAATCATAGCCGCCAACAGCGGTAAGAATACTACGCATGTGGTAATCGACCACGCCCTCCATAGGAGCCAGATAAATCTTCATTTCATAATTCTTTCTGTATAAGATCTCAGCACATTATACCGCTTGCTAGAGATGCATAATATCTATAAAGATGACAGGGTCCTATTATCTGCAGAATACCTGATATATGGCGGTAAATTTTACATTACTAACACACTTATCTACGCTAATTATTATAGTATCGAGCATTATCAATGAGGTATTGGCAGATATATGGTTTCCCCTCCTAGACTTAATGGTACAGAGAAAAAGCTGTTTTTCAGCCGCCTTATTATTACCTTAGCTATTTTTGCCATACTGGCGACGGTTCAAATGAGTATGTTTATCGATAAACTTGAACCATATCACTATATTATTCCCTTACTTTTCTCATCGATAATGGGTAGCTTCATAGGCTGGAATGCAGTACTCAAACAGAGGCTGGAGCATAGCAGCAGGATAAAATCAGATTTTATTGCATCGATCAGCCACGAATTACGAACACCATTAACAGTAATAATCGGCTTTTCAAAAATCATGAGTGAAATGGAAAATTTGAATATACGAGGGCATGAATTTGCACAGCGTATAAATCTCTCGGGCGAACATCTACTCTCCTTTGTAAACAACATTCTGGATATATCATCTATTGAATCAGGCAGCATTCGTCTATCCTTACAAAAAATCCAGCTAAACAATCTAATTGATGAATGCATGATGTTAATGTCACCTGTAGCAGAAGAAGCCGGCATTATATTAACCTCAAAAAAATCTGAAGATAATCATATTATTGAAGCAGATGAATTCCGCCTTAAGCAAGTTATTCTTAATTTGCTTTCCAATGCGATTAAGTACAACAAAAAAAGTGGTATGGTTATCCTGTCAACAGAGCATCCTGATGATAGTCACTATCGTATCCTCATTGAGGATACTGGCGTTGGTATCTCAAGCGAACTGCATAAAAAGCTCTTTACGCAGTTTGAACGTCTGGACCATCATAACTCAACTATACGTGGTGCTGGACTAGGATTAAGCATAAGTAAAAGCCTGATCCATATGATGGGTGGGAACCTAGACTTTAGCAGTAAAAAAGATACCGGAAGTAAATTCTGGATTGATATTCCAAAAAAATAGAATAAGACAAGTAGATAATCCGGTTCAAATATTTCAACTATAAATTTGTATATCCTCAGACATTAGCAATCAGTATAAACAAACATGACAAAATTCACATTACTTCCCAGCTTTTTCATCTCACATGGAGGTGGACCATGGTCATATATGGATGGAGACTTTCGTGACAACTACAAAGAACTTGAATTATCACTTCGTCAGATACCATCTCTGTTGAACGAAAAACCAAAAGCAGTCTTGGTTATCTCAGCACACTGGCAGACAAATGTGATTACCGTCAGCGGTCATCCTCAGCCACCGATGATATACGACTACAGCGGTTTTCCTGCAGAGACCTACCGCATCACCTATCCCGCCCACGGCTCACTCAAACTGGCACAGCAGGTACAAAATCTCATTACCAAAGCAGGCATTGACTGCGAGGTAGATCCAGACCGAGGGTTCGATCATGGCACCTTTGTTCCCATGTCCGTCATCTATCCTGCTGCGGATATACCATTAGTTCAGCTGTCTATCCACTCGGATAGTGATCCAGCATTCCATCTGTCACTGGGAAGAGCTCTTGCACCGTTAAGAAGCGAAGGAATACTCATAATTGGTAGCGGGTTGAGCTACCATAATCTGAGAAATTTTGGCCCTGCAGCCAAACAGATTTCAAAGGAATTTGATGACTGGCTACAACTAGCCATTTGCCATGCCACTAGCGATGAACGAATCGATAGATTAATCCATTGGGAACAGGCACCATTCGCCCGCCAGGCCCATCCACAAGAGGATCACCTACTGCCATTACTGGTAGCGGTTGGTACAGCTGAAAATGAAATTGCCAGCTGCATATATCACGAAGAGAATTTTGTTGGTGGCTTATCCATTTCTGGATTTCGGTTTGGTTAAGCCAATTCCGTTTGTATTGTATCTATTCGGCCAGTAATACCACATTAAACTCAGCGCTGATTTTATTGATGGTAAACTGGAGTTCACAATATTCATTTGTACTAGCATTTCCAGGACTGGGATCATCTGCACAATTACAGCCGGATATTACCCCGCGAAAGAAAACACCGGCTTTAACAATGATATTATCCTTACATTCACTGCAGTTTAGTATCGTTATGTCAAAGGCCTCATCACTCACATAATGCCCTGCTGACAAGGCACTTTGTAAAGGCAACAGGCTTGCATCAAGAGTCAAAAGCTCTGACCGAATTACTCTGGAAAAACTATCATTCCCCCATAATGATATAGCAGCAGTTAATTTACTCACTTCACATACCGATCCTTATATTTATTCTGATGCCGCTCGAAAGTGTGATTTTATCTTTTGTATATGGGCGAACAACCCAGGTGGCGTACCAGCGTCCAGGCCTACATCATTGAAGTCATAGCTACGCACAAAACCGGGAAACAGTTCATTAACACTGTCACCCTGTACAATCGCCGTGCTTACATAGCTCTTCGGCATAAGAGTCCTTGCAGAAGCAGAAAAAAGGTTTGTACCCGTTGAATGATCTGCAATGTCATTGCTACAGCCTAATAACTCACTCATCAGTGTTGGGGCAACGTCCTCATGACTCGTACGATGACTAATGACCTGTCTCCTTCCTGGCCAGTGAACAACCAAAGGCACCTGCAACTGATAGTTTGTAAAATTACTTCCATGCCCCCAATAATTGCGTCCAAAATCATTAAGAGCTTCACCATGATCCCCGGTAATAATTACCACCGTATCATCCCAGAGCCCCCGGCTTTTTAAACTGGATTTGATGGTAGAAACCAGAGTATCTTCGAAGTGTACGGAATTGGAATACTGATTCAGATAGGGAGTGTTATCTGTCCCTGCATTTACCGCAGCCAAATTTAGATTTCTCGCAGGCAGAAATGGCTTGTTATAGCCATCAGGAGTTGCGTAAGTAAAGTGAGAACTATTATAAAAAACAAAACCAAAGAACGGTCCCTTTTGCATATCTATCGATGCAAATAATTTTTCTGTGATCGCAATATCACCACGAGGAGAATTGCTATCACCCCGATTATGTACTGGCGTAATCCCTTTGAAAAGTAAATCCTGCAACTTGGTAGCCTCTATATCCTGGTTTGCCAGGATATGGAAATTATACCCTTGTTGCTTTAAAACCGAAATTAGTGCGGGCTCTGCCCCGGTACTTAAGGCATCTTGCCAGTAAACAGGAGAAGCACCGTACAACAGACTAAAAAGTCCCTGTGTAGTGACATTACCACCACTTAAATGCTCTTTGAATAGCAAAGAATCATTACCGATCTTCCATATATTTGGCGTTATATCTTTATTTAAACGATCAAAGCGCCAGCTCTCCAGTACCACAAAAAGAATATTCGTACTCTGTTTTGGCGCTATACAACTCAGCAATTTACGTGGATATAAAAAACTTCCATCTGTACTAATGTCTAGCGCAAGATTTTCTTGCTTAATACTTTCGTCTATCAGACCCCATTGTTTGAGTTTGTTATCAGCCGTAACAGGTGTATACCATGGGATCGTATGAGACAAGGAAAGTATTGATTTTAAATTATGAGCATTTCCATATGCATGTATTGCCTGACCACTAAAGGTAGTCAACAATAATGTCAGCCAAAACATCCAAACGTGCCTACGTCCCAACTTGGAATTAATTTTCTTATGCATGAAAAAGTTCATAGCTACAATCAGAATTAATACAAACATTCCAACTATTACATACGAAAAGCCAATGCCCAGGCCAGAAAAATCCACAAAGAACATTTTAATAAAGAACAGATCAAGATGAAATCTATACAGATTAAATATATAGCCATCAAGTAAGATAAGGAATTGAAATAAGCCTAATACTGGCAAAAGTAACCAGCGGAAGTAGTTGGCCGGCAACCAGATAAAGAAAAGAAAGATTATCGTAATCACAAAATGAATAAGAAAAGACTGCCCACTTATGGCCATCGGGACATAGGCAAAAGATAGCATATCGCCAGGCCAGTTATAATCCCATATATTTCTAAAGATTAGCAGGGTTAATACTATAGTACTGAATAGGCTCGCACGAAAAAGCAGTGCGGCATTTGCATTAATGACTGATTTCAAAAAACTAGCTTCCTTGTTGTTTTGATGGCATATCTGGCTCAACGACAATCTTTTCATATTCTTCTAATAAACCAACGGACCTTTACCAAGCGACTGAGCGTCGACTACAGATAGCAGACTATTTCCGTAAAGACATGGGATTATGCATATTTTGCCAATTGCATTTATCAAGCGCAATAACAACTAATATCTGAAACCATGGCTCTGGTAAACATCATTAATTTTTGACGTTTTTGTCTAGTTGAACGATTTTTTATCCATAATCCGAGTTCACAGCACTGTCAGGAGCTATTACCCATGCTCGGGTCTCTATATCAACTTTTCATAATATCCATGAAACTGGAATCTGTTCTAGATAGCTATGCGAAATCACGTGTCTAATAGCCCATTCAGACACATAACCACGGTTTTTAATAAATCTATCGCTTATTTTATGCTTGTTTTGTAGCATAATGGTGAACATTAGCCTATAGTGATTACCGCTACAGATATTGTTATTGGCAGTTACGGCAGTTCCTTCCGGTTACTTCTTGATTCAGCTCTTCTTTACCTGTATGCACAACCCAATTTTTGTTATTTAAAAGGTACATCTCATGGCTACAGGTACAGTAAAGTGGTTTAACGAATCCAAAGGTTTTGGCTTTATTTCTCAGGATGATGGCGGCGCAGACGTGTTTGTTCACTTCAACGCTATCCAGGGTACTGGCTTCAAAACCCTTGCAGAAGGTCAGGCTGTGACCTTTGAAGTGGAAAATGGTCCTAAGGGTCCTCAAGCGAGCAACGTCGTTCCTCAGTAATACTGTCGACGAGGATTTGGCGGTGGTGGACTAAAGTTCACCATCACCAGCTCTAAAAACCGGCCCAGATCCTGCACTGCAGTGAATCTGGGCCGGTTTTTTTACGCCTGAAAAAGACCTAATCAGGAATCATCTCGCTTTAAACAATAAAAAGCCCGGTAGTACCGGGCTTTCCAAGTCACATATACGCTACAAATATCAGATAGAGACTGGCTCAAAATCCACCAGTGGATTCACATCCGCAGCATAATCGACACCCTCGACACCAAAACCAAACAGCTTGAGGAATTCATCCTTGTAGCCTTGGTAATCTGTCAGCTCGAACAGATTTTCACTGGTAACCTGCGGCCAGATCTCCTTTACCCTATTCTGCACCTCATCGCGCAACTCCCAGTCGTCCATACGGATACGCTGATTCTCGTCCAGCTCGGGTCCCTCTGATTTAAATAACTGAGTACGGAACATTCTGTCTATCTGCTCCAGAACACCCTCATGGATATTCTGCTCCTTCATCACCTTAAAGCTCATGGCGATGTAGAGGGGCATTACAGGGATCGCTGCGGAGGCCTGTGTCACAACACTCTTGAGGACCGCCACGTTGGCACTACCATTGATGCTCGCCAAAGACTGACGGATCTCGCCAGCGGCACGATCCATATCTTCCTTGGCCTTGCCCAGAGCACCATGCCAGTAGATAGGCCAGGTGATATCGGTTCCGATATAGCTATAGGAGACGGTTTTGGCTCCGTCTGCCAGTACACCAGCCTGCAATAAAGCATCCATCCACAACTGCCAGTCCTCTCCCCCCATTACCGTAACGGTATTGGTTACTTCTTCCTCGGTGGCAGGTTCAATCTCGGCCTCGATAATCTCATCCTTGGCGGTATCGATAGCAGTGGCGCGATAGGTCTCACCGATAGGCTTCAGTACCGAACGTACCAGCTCACCACTATCCGGTAATTTGCGCACCGGAGAGGCCAGGGAATACACCACCATGTCTATCTCCCCCAGGTCTTCCTTGATCATCTCAATGACCTTGGCGCGCATCTCATTAGAGAAGGCATCACCATTTACACTTTTCGCATACAAACCGGCATCATGTGCTGCCTGTTCGAATGCCGCAGAGTTATACCAGCCGGCAGAGCCGGGCTTCTTCTCGGTCGCCGGCTTCTCCAGAAATACGCCGACGGTCGCGGCACCGGAACCAAATGCCGCTGTGATACGAGACGCCATGCCATAGCCCGTCGAGGCACCGATGACCAGAACCTTCTTCGGGCCGTTTTCTATCTCCCCGCCAGACTTGACCTTGGCAATCTGCTCGGCAATATTCCTCGCACAACCAGTTGGATGGGTCGTAGTGCAAATAAATCCTCGGGTTTTGGGTGTAATAATCACGGTAGATAATTCCTTACAGATTTTATAGGTTTTTACTGAAAACTCGAATATCTCTATGATACCGGAGATATGGACACAGGAAAGCGAATTTTCACGCTATCAATAGAATCCATGCTGACAGCCCTGCAAACAGGGAATCATTCACACACATTGAATCGATTAGAGCCTGTCACGTATCTATAAATACACGACAAACACCCACATGAAGCATGTCGGAACAGAAAACAGTGTCAGTTGACTGTAACGTGAATATTTCCCCTATTTATCCCAATTATGCTACGTTTAGCACCATTGTAGTTCAGACCCCCTATACACCCAGATGCCGCGCAGCCATATCCAGAAGTTAAAAAGAAAAATTATATTGTTTTCAACGATAGGTATGTTGGGCACCTCTATTCTTGTAGCTCTTACCTCTATATATCCCGTTTTCTATTCAATCAAATCAGATCACGAGAAGTTTTTAGCGCTTGCCGCAAAAAGCCGTGCCGCCCATGTAAGTAGTGTTATACACCGCCTGTCAAATATCTCGATGCAGATTAGTAGCAGAATCTATGCTAGAAACAAATTAATAGAGTATTCAGAAGGGAAGATTGATTTAGCTAACTTACAAAAAAATATTCGCCCTATTCTAAGTAATGCTATGTCCTTTTCCAATGAGATTATTGGCATCACACGTATGGATTTGCACAACAACCCTGTTATATCAATTGGCCAGACAGTCGACAAAAAACTCTGGCCTACCGCATATACTGAGGATTCAACTCCAACTCTATCTATTCCGACAAAAACAGGTAATGGCGCTGTTATTATATTTGCCTCCCCGATAATTAATCACATGAGCCAACGAGTAGGCACAGACATCATTATATATAGCTCTAAGGAAGTGGAGAAAATCATCAACGATCGCAGTGGCCTACACAACACTGGAAGCGTAGTTGTAGGCACTATTGAAGAAAAAACCTTCTCACCATTTACCAGTCTACATAAATCAAATAGCAGCAACACCATCAAAATATCATCTGAACTGTTAAATCAATCTGTTTATAACGCCAGCCAAAGTCAAAATAATAGCTGGCAGGAATCGGGCTACATTATAGCCTTAAGTAAAATAGCCGGGACAAATTGGTCTTTATCTATCCTCCAACATAAAGATGAGCTGTATTCTCCAGCCTATCGACAGTTACTTTTCACAATTGGATTCATCTTTATTCTACTAGCCACAGGTACTGTATTAACTCTCAACCTGATTCGTTCATTTACCGGACAAATGATATTTCACTCCGACGAAATGGAAGAGCGTGTAAAACAAAGGACCCTAGAATCTGTAAGTGCAATGAAGGAGGCGGAACTCGCCAACAAAACCAAAAGTCTGTTTCTCGCCAACATGAGCCATGAGATACGCACACCATTAAATGGCATAATTGGATTTATCAACATACTCTCAAAAACACCATTAACCCCCGAGCAGAAAAATTATCTAGACACACTTAAAATCTCATCAGGAGACCTGTTAAACATCGTCAACGACATACTTGACATCTCTAAAATCGAATCTGGACAACTGCAAATAAACAATCTCGCCTTCAATCTGGATGACATGATTGATGACCTAATGCAAATAGAGTCGCTTAAGGCAAAAGATAAAAATGTAGAGCTATTTCTTGAATGCAATCGTGACATCCCAAACAAACTCATTGGCGACTCGATTAGAATTCGACAGGTATTGCTCAACCTTATCGATAACGCAATAAAATTCACCAACAACGGCACGGTCATCATAAATATAAATATAGAAAAACAACATACAGATTGTGTATGGCTGTCTTTTTCGGTCAAAGATACTGGCATAGGTATTAACAAAGAGGATAGAAAACGTTTATTTATGCCATTTTCACAAATTGAAAATAGTACTAATAATAACATCACAGGTATTGGGCTGGGGCTGGCGATTTCAAAAGAACTGGTTTCAAAGCTGGGAGGAAGATTGCAAGTACGCAGCGAACCCGGAAAAGGCTCGGAATTTTATTTCAGCCTACTTCTAAGCCTGGACTCAGAAAATAAAAAAATAACGGCATTGCAAGCGACTACACCAGTCACTATCTCTATCCCATCTGCATCAAGAATCCTTATCGTTGATGATAATGATATCAACCGTAAAGTTGCTGTTTATCTTCTTGATGAGCTTAACTCCGTGATTAGCGAAGCGGCCAGTGGAGAGGAAGCCATCGAACTATGCAACAGTCACAAATTCGACCTTATACTGATGGATATTCGTATGCCGGGAATCGATGGCATAGAAACCACCAAACTGATCCGTGCTCAAAATATTATCAATCAAAAAACCCCAATCATTGCATTAACAGCCCATGCACTGGAAGAAGAACGCAAAATCTTTATCGAAGAAGGCATGGATGACTATCTCATCAAACCTATTAATGAAGAAAGCTTAACCGGCATTTTGAATAAATGGCTGTAAGCGAACACCACTGTATATTATACCCAGATCCAGACAGCTTCATGCCAGACCATATTCTGCTAGACATCAAGACAGCTCATACCCTATAGTGAAAAACACAGATGAAATAATTAAATATCAAGACTATCGATATTATTTAGCTTTATAACTGTATTACTATAAACATATATAAGGATTCTCGATGTCATTATCACCTCGCCAGATATTACTTATCCAAAACAGTTTCGCTAAGGTTGAACCAATTGCAGATCAGGCTGCCGAGATCTTTTATAACAAATTATTTGAATACGACCCATCCATACGCGACCTCTTTCATCATGATATGAAGCAGCAGGGTCGTAAATTGATGAGCATGCTCAAGATTGCCGTAGCAGGACTAAATGATTTGGGCAAGCTGGTACCGGCATTACAAACCCTGGCAGAAAGGCATATCGATTACGGCGTGGAGATAGATGACTATACGCCCGTCGGCAACGCACTTCTATTTGCCTTAAAGAAAGGTCTGGGACGAGATTTCACCACAGAGACAAGAGATGCATGGATCACCGTATACAAGATTATTGCCGACACCATGCGTAGTCACAGCTATCCAAGCTTCAATCCACGTACATACAAAAACCATAGGCGCTATAATAAATAGTTTTATTCAACACACAAAAATCCATCAGGGAAGATAGACAACCCGGCCTTATCTATAAGGGTGAGTGCTGTAGAAAGCGTCGAAAGTTCGGGGTTGATACTGCCATTCCTGCCTGCGACTTCACCATGCCCAATGATTTTCGCTGAATTCGTAAATACTGCAGAACCAACCACAACTTCTCCTTTCCTAACAACAGGTGGCTGTCCCCGATACAATGCGACTCATTACTATCGTAGCTCTTGTTTACTTCAACAAGATAATAATTCTTTCCAGGATTTAAACGAACCGTCGGACGCCATACCCAGTCTTTCCCCTATAATGGGCCAAAACAGGTAAGACACTTAATCGTGAACCTCCATTTCTGGCATCTATACCACCACCTTTATTACCCATACCTTTAACAGACACCTTTCTAGTGACATATACGGTATCGATATACTGCCCCTGCTCGTCTGTGATACTGATGACCATCTGGCAGAGACTTTCATTCAGTTGTTGATACAACTACCGTGGTCAATCCAAATTGCTTCCAGCTCTGTATACCACCCCGATACCATTTAAGTTTATGTGCAGGATAACCCATAGATAACAGAGCACGTATATTGGTCGGTGACTGTCCGCACCATGCGCCATTACAATACAGAATAAGGGTTTTTGCCGATTCAAAATTCCACAGTTGTCCGGTCATCACCGCGCCAAAACGAAATTGCAAAACTTCCGCTATCTCTTCATCGTTGGCTGTCTCGTTATGCAACAAGGTCCAAGGTAGATGGATAGCACCGGGAATCATGCCTTTTTTCAACCAATGCTCCTCACGTGAGTCAAGTAGCAGGATATCCTCACCCTTTTGCATACGTCGAAGTAACTGCAAAAGTTCCAGCTCACCGATGGTTTCGACACCAGGAGCCAGAGTCATAGGCTGTATACAGTAGGGAGGACAGGGACGGGATGTTTGCGCGTAGTCCGGTTCGATATAGTTGTCCGGCTCCTGTATACGCTCTATACGCACCGGTTTTCCCGCATGCACTACATCAACATACCGTATATCAGCGGTAATATTTACACGAGGTGTGGCAATAAGGGTTGTACTGAACAGGAACAGGGCTGGAATAAGTAACAATCGATGAACGGTCATGGCATACATCCTTTCGATACGACAAACCGATACGCTCCGCGCGGTTCAATTATAGTCCAGCCAACCTTAGGAAAAGTTGCAGAGCGGAAATAAGTATTGCTCTCCCCTCCTTACAAGGGGATCTGTTCGAAACTCCCAACCTGTAAATGGGTGGTATCCTGCTGCGGAGTGTTGTCCCTTACCAGCCATGCCGTATGCATCCCAGCCTCGCTGGCGGCGTCCAGCTCCTCCTTTATATCCGAGAGAAACAGACATTCATCCGCAGGCAGTTGCAGCTGCCGATATATCTTCCGATAGCTTTCGGCCTCACGCTTGTGGCCGATATGGGTATCGAAATAGTCCGCGAACAACGGCGTCAGATCACCGTAGTCGGTATGGGCGAATAGCAGTTTTTGCGCATGGACCGAACCGGATGAGTAGACGCATAAGCGGAGCCCCTGTTTATGCCAGACCTGCAGTTGTTCCGCCGCATCGGCATAGATATGACCGGTGAAGTCCGCATTCGCGTACCCATGTTCCCAGATCAGCCCCTGCAGGGATTTTAGTGCGGTGACCTTTTTGTCCTCATCGATCCAGCGTAATAACTGTGCCACCAACTCATCATCACTGAGTCCACCACCGACCTCGGCATTGGCCTGTTTCAGTAACTCACGAACCCGCGCCTCATCCCTGTGCTGTGCGACAAAATCGGCCAGATGTTCACGGGCATAAGGGAACAGTACATCCTTGACGAAGGAGAGCGAAGAGGTCGTACCCTCTATGTCGGTAATGATCGCTTTGATCATGCTACGCCTGTCCGATCAGCTGATCAAAGCCGGGGAATCTTCCGGAGATGTCGCTGCCGGTAAAGTCGCCCACCCAGCCTTCGGGGGTGGTGAAGAAACGGATACACTTGAAGCTGGGCGAGGTGCCCATATCAAACCAGTGAGTGGTATTGGCCGGTATCGAGATCAGATCACCCTTCTCACAATAAATGGCATAGACATGATTCTCCTGGTGGATATAGAAGATGCCGCTGCCATCAACAAAGAAACGCACCTCAAAATCCGCATGGGTATGCTCATCAAGAAACTTGGCGCGCATCTCGGCCTTTTGTGGATGTTCCGGTCCTATGGCAACCACGTCCACGCTGACAAATCCATACTGTTGATTCAACTCGGCGATGTCATCGGCGTAGGCCGCCAGCACAGCCTCCTGATCAGCATCGGCAGCCAGTGGCTGATCCAGCTGCCACTGTTCAAAGTTGATACCTATCACTCCCAGCTGCTCACTGATCTCGTTCGGGTCGGTGAAATCTATATGGCTGTCGGCGTCGTCGACACTGAATATATTTAAACGGCTCATTTTCTTACCTCATGCAGCTTCATTTCACAGGCAAACAGGAATTCAAACGCCTCCATATGGCGCAGGGTCTCTTTAATATCCCGCCCCCAGGTATAGAGGCCGTGACCTGCAATCAGGTAACCGTGGATCGGTGGATGGCTATCCATATATTTCTCCACCCTCGCTGCCAGCTGCGGGATATCCTGCTCATTGGCCAAGATCGGCAGCGTGATGCGGCTTTCGTGGGTCTCGATACCATTAAAGGCCTTCAGCAGCTCGTAATCCTCCAGCACCAGCTCATTATGGTGCAGTCTGGAGATCAACGTGGCATTGATGGAGTGGGTGTGCAGCACCGCACCGACATCCGGCATGCGTTTGTAGAGCTGACAATGCAACAGGGTCTCTGCCGAGGGGCGCTTGCCCTCATCCAGTGACTGGCCATGCATATCGGCACGCATAATACCGTCACGATTCAGCTCGCCCTTATGCCAGCCGGAGACGGTGATCGCCATCTGTGTATCATCAATACGACTGGAAAAGTTACCACTGGTGGCCGGTACCCAACCCTTGTCGTGTAGCTGTCGCCCGGCGGCAATCAGGCCATCGGCCAGCTCCTGGTAGTCAGTGCTCATCTTCTCTTGGTGCTCCAGGGATAGGAAAGGAGGTAGGATAACGTCAGATCCGGTCGGATAAAAGTGAATTGTGTGAGGCCTGTTCCGGCCGGACTAGACGAAGATAATATCTGCCCCGGTTATACGCTTATAGAGGCGGATCCTTCTGCGATGTGGCAGCCAGTTAATCAGAAAGGTCGCCAGGGCCTCCCATAACGAGACCCAGGCAGCGATGGTGAGCCCTTCGGCAAGGATCAGCTGCCATACCGTGGTGTCTTCCTCCAGCTGCTGGTTCACCCAAACAGACAGCGACAGGATGATCAGACCCGCCAGTAACAAGGTCAGTGCGACTTTCATCATTCGCACCAGGCTGCGAATCTCCAGCTCCTTCATATACCCGAAGTAGTTGTGCACACTCGTACGAATGCGTTGCAGGACATCCTCAGTGGTCGGTTCCAGCAGATGGATCTGAATCACAAATGCTTCCTTACCCAGCTCTTCAACAGAATCTTCAAGGTAGTCGGCCAGATCGGTCGCCAGATCCTTCCTGACATAGGGGGTATTTCTGTCAAAGTTGTTATATAGATCAGCAGCCCGTTGCGCGGTAATGTCGACAATAAAGCGTTGATCTTCTGTACGGGAATAGCGTTCCAGTATACCTTTGGCCACATCACACCTCACCTAACATCGCTCTGTGCAGTATATTTCAAATATACCACTGCTGAATATTATCTAACTTAATCTATCCAACGTGTTAGGATGACTGCATCCACACTTGGCTGTTCGAGCCAAACCCGCGGCCGCTTCGTATCTTGTCTTACGGTCGTATCCACCTTCAGTTCCGTTAATTTAAAAGTATCTATTCATGTCTGAATCGATAGACAGGGATCCTGAACCACTGCGCGATTTACACACCAGGAGCAATACCATGAGCAAGGGCCAAAAGAGTAATAAAGAGAGCAAGAAACAACCCGCGATGACGCAAAAAGAGAAGAAGGCCGCCAAGAAAAATAAAAAGGATCCCAAAGGTCTGATCGGCTAGATTTATTAGGTTAAATTCGGCCCGACGTCGAACACATATACAGCTCATCATGCCGTGAATTATCCGGCAGGATAAATGCGTCTTTATCATTCTGATTTATCTGGCAAGAGGGTATCTATTAACCAATCTATTCTATACAAACATCTACCTGATCCCGACTGTATTCAATACAGCCTGTTGGGTAGAATACCTCAAATCAAAAGGGTTACTCACGAGCCTCTCCATGTCCGGTAAATATCTTCTCCTCCCCGTTCTGTTGTTGTTCAGCCTGCAGGCACAGTCAGCAAGTTCTTGTGATCAGAACGGTGTCTGGCTCCAGGTATTGGGCTCAGGTGGCCCGGAACTTGATGATGGTCGCGCCTCCAGCAGTTATCTGATCTGGCACGATGGCAGGGCACGTATCCTTGTCGATATGGGCGGTGGGAGTGCCTTTCGTTTTGAACAAAGCGGTGCCGCATTGAATGATCTGGATCTGATCCTGCTGACCCATATGCATACGGATCACAGTGCCGATCTGCCACTGCTGATCAAGGCCTCCTACTTTAGCAACCGCGAACGAAACCTGCAGCTCTATGGCCCCAGCGGAAACAGCCTGATGCCCTCCACCAGCCAGTTTGTACAACGACTGCTTGGGCCTGATGGGGCCTTTGCCTATCTGCAGGATTACCTCAGCGGCGCCGACAGCTATCGCCTGCTTGCCGATGATGTAGCCGCCGAGGGCAAGACAAAACAGCGACTTAAAATTGATCTGCCCTATACCATCACCGCCGTACCGGTCCATCATGGTCCGATCCCGGCGCTGGCCTGGCGCATCGATATCGATGGCCAGAGCCTGGTCTTCAGTGGTGATATGAGCAACCAAAACCATACCCTGGCCGGCCTGACCAGCGGTGCCGACCTGCTGGTGGCCCACCACGCGATCCCCGAACAGGCCGGCGAGATTGCCCTCCGCCTGCATATGCCGCCATCGGAGATAGGCCGTATCGCTGCCAAGGCCGGGGTAAAACAGTTGGTCCTCTCGCACCGTATGAACCGCACCCTTGGGATCGAGGCCAGCGCAGACAGGGAGATTCGGCGCCACTATCAGGGCCCACTGGCCTTTGCCGATGACCTGCAATGTTTCAAGCCCGGCCGCCCCGCTCACTAGCGCACAGATATCGCCGCGGCTCCCGCGGCCGTGCTAAAATGGCACACCAGAGATAGCCGCGTCTCTTCAATCAAGCCAAGTCGATATGCTACGAATCACAGAACTGAAGTTACCCCTGAACCACAGCGACACGGATCTGTCTGCCGCCATCTGCGCGAGGCTGAAAATCTCGCCCGATGCACTGCTTGGCTACAGCATTTTTAAACGCAGTTTTGATGCACGTAAAAAGTCCAACATACTGTTGATCTATCAGATGGATGTGGAGCTGAGCAAGGCCGCAGAAAAGGCGGTACTGGAACAGTTCGCCCAACACTCCTTTGTCCGTCCCAGCCCCGATACCACCTATCAATTTGTCGCCCGTGCCGCAGAGGATTTTCCCGCAGCAGGGCAACAGCGCCCGCTAATCATCGGCTTTGGTCCAGGCGGCATACTGGCGGCACTGGTGCTGGCGCAGATGGGTCTGCGACCCATCGTGCTGGAGCGCGGCAGGGACGTCAGGCAGCGCACCAGGGATACCTGGGGACTCTGGCGCAAGCGCAAGCTGGATACTGAATCCAACGTACAGTTTGGTGAGGGCGGTGCCGGTACCTTCTCGGACGGCAAGCTCTATAGCCAGGTGAAGGACAAACGTCACCTGGGACGCAAGGTTTTGACCGAGTTCGTCAAGGCCGGCGCGCCGGAGGAGATCCTGACTATCAGCAAGCCCCATATCGGCACCTTCAAACTGGTGAAGATGGTGGAGAACATGCGTGCCGAGATCACCCGACTGGGCGGCGAGATACGCTTCGAGCAGAAGGTCGAGACCCTGCAGCGTGAAACGACCGCCGATGGCATGGGCCGTATCAGCGGTGTAACCCTCTCCAGCGGCGAAACCCTGCAAAGCCGGCATATCATACTGGCCATCGGCCACAGCGCCCGAGACAGCTTCGAGATGCTGCTGAGGCAGGGTGTCTATATAGAACCCAAACCCTTTTCCATCGGCTTTCGTATCGAACATCCCCAGTCGGTGATCGACCGGGCCCGTTTTGGCGACCAGGCCGGCAATCCGCTCCTGGGTGCCGCCGACTACAGCCTGGTCCATCACTGCAAGAACGGCCGTAGCGTCTACAGCTTCTGTATGTGTCCCGGTGGCACCGTGGTGGCCGCTACCTCCGAGGAGGGAGCCGTGGTCACCAACGGTATGTCGCAATACTCGCGTAACGAGCGCAACGCCAATGCCGCAATCGTGGTCGGCATCGACCCGGAGCGTGACTACCCCGGTCATGTACTGGCCGGCATCGAACTGCAGCGCAAGCTGGAACGTCTGGCCTACCAGCTAGGCGGCAGCAATTACAGCGCACCGGCGCAACTGGTGGGGGATTTTTTGCACAATCGACCTTCGACAGAACTGTCAGAAGTTCTTCCCTCCTACCAGCCGGGGATCAGCCTCGGCGATCTCTCCACCGCGCTGCCGGCCTTTGCCATAGCTGCCATCCGCGAAGCGATCCCGGAGTTTGATAAACAGATCAAGGGCTTTGCGATGGCCGATGCGATACTGACCGGCGTCGAAACTCGCACCTCGTCGCCCATCTGCATCAAGCGCGGCGAGGATCTTCAGAGTATCAACACCACAGGTCTCTATCCGTGCGGTGAAGGAGCGGGCTATGCGGGCGGTATCCTCTCGGCCGCGATCGACGGGATCAAATGTGCCGAGGCGGTGGCGCTGGATTTGCTGGAAGTGGAAAGGCATCTCCCCACCGCGTAACCCTCTTTCACTAGCGGATAGCAGAAGCTCCAGGTCCCTTTCCTACATGCCCCTGCTATCAATCAGTCCACATGTATCGGGGTGGTGGCATCGTCCCCGACCACGGTATTCCAGGGACGAATCTTCCAGCCCGTAACCAGACCATTGATGACATAGGGATCGGACTTAACAAACGCCTCTACCGTCTCTGCCGAGTCGGCCTTAAAGAACAATACAGCCCCATCAATCGGCTCGGCCACCACGCCGCCAAGGATCAACTCACCGCGCTGCTGATATTGCCAGGCCAGCCTCAGGTGCGCGTCACGAAACGCATCACGCCGTTGCAGATAGTCAGGGACATAATCGTAAAAAAGCAGAAAGTGCATCGAGTAGCTCCAGCTAAACAGGGAAGCTGCACAGTGTAGCAAGCACTGATAAACAAGCCCATCCAGTCAAGACAACGCGACTCTACAGTGAACAATCCAGTCTGCTGACCATTACAGGCTAAATACCCTATGAAAACAGGGTTGATAGCGGCCAATTATCCCAGTAATTTTCTAAAGTATTGGTTTGGGACTTATTTTGAGCAATAAGGCAGGCATTGATGTTGACACTTCCCAGTGGAATGGTTGTAGATCTCTCTGCGGATCGCGCCAGATTTCATGCACTGCAGAAACAGGGCGCATGGGATAGTGGCCGTTGTTCTGATCTCTATCCGCTAGTGGATGTGGTGATACGCTACCGGGACGAAAACGGGGTCGTGCGCAGGGGCTGGACCGAATACGACTACGAATATTCCGGCTATACCATCGCCGATCTACACCACGCGCAAGACTGGACCGAGGAAGACAAATCACAATTTTTCGTATGGCTACATGAAGCGATTCCGAAACAAACGATCAAATCCGCCAGCCGCCGCCTTGTAGACGGGCAAAACGAATACTCTGTAAAGAGCATCTCGGCTCCACGCCATCTCTATAGTCTTCTACGCAAACGAATTCAAAAACTGAAGCTGTCACAGGCCAGTGCCGCACAATGGTTAGCCACCCTTCTCAATATGCAAAGGCAAGGCATACGAGCAGAAGAACTGGAATGGTCAGGCTGTATACCCCACCTGAAAAATCTGGCCCCGGAGACATCTCTGAAGAAAGAAAAGATCCTGCGATTAATGGACAACAGCAAAATATCCATACAAGTGACCACTGACCTGATCCAGACCGCAGACGGGATTCTTAACTTCCGCGAGGTTGCGATACGTATGCCTCACCAGGTCGTCCGGCGTGCAGCATTAAAACTGGATGCATACTGCCTGTGCATACTTCGTTTTCATGATGAACAGAGTCACTATCGCATTGGGGTCATTAAAACCCTCAACGCTGCTCACCCCATGGCACTTAACAGATACTGGTTTGCAATGGATCCCTATGGACGAGTTATACCGTCCGCAACAGAAAAGCTTTACTTCAAAAATAGTTACGATGCCATTTGTGCCGCTAATCAACATGCCAGAGAGTCAGGTATATTAGGTAGCAACCGTTTTCATGAAAAATATGGTCACCTGACACTTTTCGGAGGTAATGACTATCGTGAGTGGAAAGTGAGCCTACCGGATTATCAGAGAAGCTTCTTTGGTGCCCACTATCTTGATCATAATATTCTGGCACACATCCGTACCACTACGCGCGAAGATATTCATGGTAACAAACTGCTTTTTATCGAAGAGTTACAGAGTGACTGGCATCAGCAGGGCAAGCTTCATGGCTACGATAATAATCCCTGGGGAAGCATTGCCAATGCGCCATTTAAGAAGGAGTGGGCAATCCTGGCAATAAAACTGATGCTAATAAGAGCAAGCCAGAATGGCTATGACGCCATTGCCTGGCCACAAGGAAAGATACAGGAATATCGATATGGAAAATCGTTAACGGCTATCCGTCGTCGTTACGACAAGGATATTCCCCGGGCATTAAACCGATTGGTAAAACGATTCAACACCACCGTTACCACTACCCTGATAGAAACCTGCGAACCTTCTCTGAACCTGGTAAAGGAAGCGGACAAATGGCGTATAGAGGATTCTCAGGGCAAGTTCCGGACCCGAGCCAAGTACCACAATCGTCAACAGGCACTGGAAGTTCTGTACTGCCATAGCCGCAAGCTAAAGCTTGAAGTTCAGGCTTTATTTATCAATACAGAGATTAGAACGGAAATTGCAGAAAATGGTATGCCGGTGTTCGGTACGGTTTTACCGCAGGATTAATACTGCCTGGAATTTTCCCGCATATTTCAGCACTCAAATATCCACAAAGATCACCATTCCAGCCGGTCATTCTATACCCGCCTCTTTGGGGAAAATCTGAACCGCTTTTTGATAGAGACCCGGCGAACACATGTTGATACTATGTACCGTTCAGATTCTGCTCTAACCTCTACAAGGAATATCATGGCGACCAAGGCAACCATCTATAAAGCCTCTCTCAATATTGCAGACATGGATAGTCACTATTATGCCGAGCACAACCTGACCCTGGCGAAACACCCTTCTGAAAGTGACCTGCGCATGATGGTTAGGCTGCTGGCTTTCACCTTGAATCCAGACGAGACGTTACTATTTGGCGGAGGCATATCCACTGACGATGAGCCTGACCTATGGAAAAAATCACTCAGCGGAGAAATCGAACTTTGGATCGACCTTGGACAGGTCGATGAGAAACGCATCAAAAAAGCCTGCGGCAAGGCCGACAAGGTCGTCATTTATACCTATCAGCAACGTAATGCAGAAGAGTGGTGGAAACAGGCCGGAAAGAATTTACAGCGATATAAGAACCTGACGGTCATTGCCCTCAATTTCGAAGGAGATATTGAAGCTCTGGTACAGCGAACAATGCATCTACAGTGCAATATTTCTGATGGAGAACTCGTGCTGCTTGATGAAACTCATAGCGTCTCTGTGCACCAGGAAATTTTATCAATGAAGTGACAAACACTAAAGACAGCACATTCGACTTACCAGCATAAAAAAGACTGATAATATAGCTGACCTGGATAGTTATATCTATCTTATCCAATACCACCTGCCACGAACAAAACCATTAAACAATTGCGTTTTCATTTCTATATACAATGTCGCCGGCTATCCGGAACTGTTCAAATAAGATCATCAGTCATACTTGAACAACAACACAAAACTAGTCTATACCTCGTGTAACGGAACACTGTTTATACTAGGATCGATGCAGTCATGGAGCATTCTCATAACAGCAAAGGTAATACGTCACTGGTCACAATCCTGTTATTATTTGACGTTGGGATCGTTATAACATTTTTTGTACTCAGCCCAGACATTTTCAATCAGATTAAAGAGGTTTTGGCTTGGCTAGGTTCTGCCATTGTTGCAATACTGACATTTTTCGGCATAAAACATAAAACAAAAACCTCCATTTTCGAGCTATTCACCAGCAGAACCTTTTCTCGCTACACATATAGCATTTCATTACTCATAATCTTCGTGACCTGCATATATATTTTATTGAATACACCGTTTCGCACACTAACAATTAACATGACACCCGAACCCACATCTCTCTCTGAGTTTTATATGGAGAATCTGAACAGTGACGCGAAAAAAGTACCTCTTTCGCTAAACACACCGATAAAAACAATCATGGGAAAATACAAGGTTTTTGCAAACTTCAGAAATCAATCGTACGAAAACATTGATAAAATCATTGAAATAAAACTATTCGACTTTATCAAGCAGGAAACAATTGATTTACAAACACCACATGGTGAAATATATGTTCAGGATCTGAGCCCTCAAACATACACATATATAAACAGCATACAGGTAGATACACACACTACCAGATCCACTCCAGGAAGATACAAGGTCATATCCTATAGAAACATTGACAGCATCCATGCCTATTATGAGGAATACAGCATACCCGTCAACAAAGGGAAAGTTACTCGAATTTCTTCACCAACCAAGAGAATTGTTAAACCGGGGATATTGATTAAACCGGAGGTTACGGGCCGGGGTGATTATTCAATTACAAGTAAGCTATATGGAAAGGTCCTAATTACAGTAAACCATGATGACACAATGGTTAGATTGTTACCTGGGCACTACATTGTGGACAAGATAAATCACGACAACACCACTACCTCCATACCGGTTCTCCTTGCTACTCCGGGCAACATCATCATGCTTGAGAGATGAACCATGACCACATATAGACTTATAATTGCAATAGCGTCACTTTTTCTTTTCGCGATTAGCTCAGTATCATTTGCGACCGAAACCATTGCATTACAAATAGACACCATCGTTCTCAAGGAGAGCGGAACGGATCACTTAAGCGGTATAATTAGCGAATTAAAGAAACAGGATAGCAGACCACTTGACTATATCATTCTACATAATGAATCCAAACCAAAATTCACCAAACACAACAAACCATGCTTTCATTTAAACAATGGTCCTTGTATAAGCAGAAAATTCATTTTAAGCATCAAAGAAAATAAAAACCTTGTTACCACCTCCATCACAATATTCAAACCAGCAATATCAAAAGCAACTGACGA
>Ga0224506_10000642_pt1 | contig 28114 bp, 20 predicted proteins | sample SF_Jan12_sed_USG_2_FD_169108 | JGI IMG/M metagenome (GOLD analysis project Ga0224506, IMG submission 169108) | Sediment microbial communities from San Francisco Bay, California, United States - SF_Jan12_sed_USGS_8_1 | ecosystem: Environmental > Aquatic > Marine > Sediment | place: USA... | reverse complement strand
GATATCTTATTCAGGTTTTAGTACATCAAAGTATCAATCTTGGATTGAAATTGATCAACTATTTTTCTGCCACGATATAGGCCAGCCAGCCTGCGTAGGGTTCGCCATGTTCAGATGGTTCAAAATTCTCGTCATCATCATCTTCAGCCGTATCCCAGTAAATAGTCACTTTCGAGAAGCCGGCCTCTTTCAGAATTTCCTGAATCTCTGGCAGGGTCCACAGACGCCATTCGTAGGTAAAGGCTTCTTTCATTTTGGAGCCATCATTGAATTTAAAGTGGATATGACAGGTGCAGTCACCGGTAATCGGATCGTAATGGGCTTGATCCCAGACATAGGTAAAACCGTCATAGTCATGTTCTTCTTCCATAAGCTGGAAGGCTTCATAGCCACCAAAGGAATCCAGAAACATGATGCCATCATCATTCAGTGCGCTATGCACTTTCTTGAAATAGTCACGCAGGAGTGCACGATCCTTGAAACACCAGTAGCTGAAATTCATGGCCAGCGTGGCATCAACCTTGCCGGTGTCAACAGTCAATACGTTGTCTTCGAGTAATGTAATGCGTTTTTGTTGATCGGGAGTCAGGGTAGAAAGGTTATGCTCCTTACCCCATTCCAGTACAGAAGGTTCCAGATCAACACCAATAGCAATGTGGTCATCACCTCGGCGTATCCATTCGCAGGATGTGTTGGCAGTGCCGCAGAAATCCTCTCTTACTGTCACTGCTTCTCGGCCGCGAATGGCCTTGAAGGTTTCTTCCACAAAATCAATTTCAGACTCCACATTTTGCACGGAATCCTGATACAGAATATGGCGATCAGCAGTCTCGGCTTTTTTCGGGCCTTTATTGACGGGTTTCTTGCCTTTACCTGATTTTTTGTGGCGGGATGCTTTGTTTTTCTTATTTTTTTTTGCCATGCGCCAAGTATACGCATAACTGGATCGGGGGTGAACCCCATAAGATAAAATTTATTGGAATTGTTTATCCAGACTATAGCTGGATGGATCGCCAAAAATGACAGTTCGTTTTTTATTGAAATGGTAACGTCTGTTTTTTTCAAATTCACGCAGGCGACGGATGTGCAAGGTGGCTTCCTGATGTGTCATCAGATTCCTGATCAGCAATGATTTGTAGTAGGCTATCCAGAACAGGTTTGGCATTGTGTTTTTTCCTGATAGTGGGTTATTAATACTATCGGCTCATATGTCGGATTTTTATGTGATCCAGAGCGCATTTTTATAGCTATATCACCCTATATTTTGCGATAATTTTCACATTATTTGCGTACAGGACATTTCCCCGACCATGCATCATCGTACTCAACTGCTCAGAATTCTGGCAGATGGCCAGTTTCACTCCGGTGAAGTGCTTGGCAGTGAATTGGGGATCAGTCGATCGGCTGTCTGGAAAATATTGAAAACCTTGCCCGAGATCGGTCTGGATGTGCAGGCAGTCCCACGCCGCGGCTATCGGTTATCTGCCCCCCTTGAGCTTCTGGACAGGGAAAAAATACTCACTTCTTCCAGTCTGGCGAGCAGTCCACTGTTATCAGAACTGGAGATACATGAAAACATTGATTCAACCAATCGTTTGATGATGCAGCGTGCCAGAGAGGGCTCAAACTCCGGTCATGTTTGTCTTGCAGAGCAACAGCAAGAGGGGAAGGGTCGACGTGGGCGTCAATGGATATCCCCTTTTGGCAGTAATGTCTATTTGTCTTTTTTGTGGCGATTCACAGAAGGTGCGCCTGATGCATTATCAACCTTGAGTCTGGTTGCCGGTGTAACAACGGCCAGAGTAATTGAAAATTTTGGATTAACCGGTGTAGGCATGAAATGGCCCAATGATATTTTGTTAGACGGGCGCAAACTGGGTGGGATATTACTTGAGTTTGCCGGTGAGCACTCAGGACCTTGTTATATTGTTTCCGGTATCGGGGTTAACTACAGTATGCCAACAGAAGCAGGAATAGAAATCGATCAACCCTGGACGGATATATGTTCACATTCAAATGCGATATCACGTAATCATTTTACAGCTACATTGATTGAGGCATTATTGCTTGCCTATGACAAATTTCAGGCAAAAGGTTTTGAACCTTTTATGGCAGACTGGCAAAGACTCGATTTGTGTCGTGGTCAGACAGTTGTTTTGCAGGTACAGGATGGGCATATTATCGGACGTGCTGAGGGCATTGATGAACAAGGGGCATTGTTACTCAAGACGGAAGATGGCGTCAGACGATTCAGTTCTGGTGAAGTCAGTTTAAGGACAATGAGATAACAGATGGATTTATTAATTGATACGGGTAACAGTTCGATCAAATGGATCAATAGTGGATCCGGCACTTTGGATCTAATGAATTCTGTATTACATGAAAATTTTAATAACCCAGTAATACTTTTTGATTCGATATGGGGAAATAGTCAGATTCCTGACAGGGTACTGGTCTCCAACGTGGTGGGTGACCGGTTTGCTGTTCCGTTTCAGGAATGGGTGAAGACCGGCTGGGGTTGCCCGGTGATATTTTTGCATTCTCAATCAGAGGCGAGCGGTGTTGTTAATGGCTATACTGAACCAGAGAAGCTGGGTGTTGATCGCTGGCTGGCTCTGATTGGGGCACGATCACTGACACAGGATGCGGTGATGGTGATTGATGCAGGGACAGCTATTACGCTAGATATAATGAATAATCTGGGGCAGCATCTTGGAGGTGTTATTGCCCCGGGTCTGAATATGATGCGATCATCATTAATAAAAGACACGCATGAGATCAGTGTTGAGAGTTTCAAGTCGGAAAAGCAGGTAAATGATATTCCATGTCCGGCGCAGAATACAGAAGACGCAATTTATTCGGGTACATACAATGCGATAGTGGGGATGATTAATCAAACAATGAATCTGGTGAGAGAAACGTTGCCAGCACCTGTTCAGGTTTTAATTACAGGTGGGGATGCAACACAATTAATACCCATGCTGGATGAGTCATATCAGCATGTGCCTGATCTGGTATTACAGGGATTGGCAAAAGCGGCGGGAGACAGGTAATGAAGTGGCTATTTGGTGTACTCGTCATTCTCAATATTGCCTTTTTTGTCTGGCAAATAAATTATGAATCTGAAGTTGAAATTGATTTGTCAAAGCTACCGCCAATACAAGGTGAGAATCTTGTTTTATTAAGTGAAGTTGAAAATTTGAGTAGTCGTAAAAAACGACCTAATCGTCCTGATGGTCGTGAGATGCCAGCGGCCTGTTATGCCTTATCTTCTTTCCCTAATCTTGAAGATGCTGAAAAAATGGCGGCTGTTTTTCGTGAATCCGGCATTGATGCAGAAGAACGTGTTGGAGAAGAAAAAGACAAGCTGGGTTATCTGGTGTTTTTGCCATCGACAGGTAGTCTTGATGAAGCAAGACGATCAATCGAGGATTTGAAAAAGAAAAAAATTGAGGATTATGCCATTGTGACAGTGGATGGAATTGAAAATACGGTTGTCCTCGGTTTATACCAGACACGTCCGGCGGTTGATCGCAGGACAGCAGAACTCAAGGAGCTGGGTTATGATATCAGTGTGATTGAGCATTTTCGTAAGCGTGCTATTTATCTGGTCGAGTTTGAGGAAAAAGTGCAGCATTCTGTCCCTCCTGAGCTGTGGCAAAAGCTATCCAATGAATATCCTGATGTCATGCGTTCGCGTGTTCCCTGCCCATAAAACACCTTTGTAAACATAAAGTTATATAGATATAAATAAATTGATTCAATGAAGCCCATTGAAGGGGTTTATTTTTACTATTAATAGCCGCTATTAATTTCAGGGAATAGTATTGAATTTTTCGGAGTTAATAGTGAAAAGCGTTAAATGGGATCAGATTCTAGAAACCCTTACCAAGCATTATATGCCCTTCACCTTGTTATCAGAGGAACGGCTGGCAGAAGTTTCCAGTGTCTTGCGTTTTATCCAGTTGCGGGAGGGTGAAATTTTTCAGATGCGAGGTGGTGTCAGTCACGATTATCTTTATGTTGTGGAAGGTTGCCTTGAATTAACACATTCCGGTGTGGTCCGGACCCTGCATGGCTCCAAAGACACCAGTAAACGTCCCTACATTCTGCCTCATGCTCCGGAGAGTTGTACGATTCTGGCGCGTGATAATTCCATTTTGTGTCATGCCGATCGTGACTTGCTGGATGAACTGATTTCCTGGGATGAAATGGTTCATTTCACAGAAGACTACGACACGACCTTACATGATCAACTCGAGTTTATTCGTAACTCACTGGTATTCAGAAGAATGCCCCTGTTTGCGGTGGAAGAAGCCTTCAAACGCATGAAGCACAAGAGTGTGAAAGCGGGTAAAGAGGTGGTGAGACAGGGTGAAGCAGGTGATTCATTTTATGTGATTGTTACGGGAACGGCTGAGGCGTTCCAGACGGGTTTATATGATGATTCACCCAAGAAGGTGGCCGAATTGAGTATGGGGGATACGTTTGGCAGTGATGCACTGATTTCGGGTAAGGCACGGGATGAGACCGTACGCATGACGCAGGATGGCACCCTGCTGGTGTTGGGGAAGGATGATTTTGGAGAATTAATCGGTAAGGAACTGGTCAAGACAATTCCATCTAAGGTGGCCCGTACCATGCTGGATCATGACTATGGACTGATTGATGTGCGCTATGCAGAAGAATATGACGAAATGCATATTCCAGGTTCGATTTTGATACCACTTTATGAATTGAGGGATCGCATAGGTGAGCTCGACAAAGCCAAAAAATACGTGATTTATTGCCATTCTGGTAACCGGAGTGCTATCGCCGCCATGTTACTGGCTCAGAACAGCATTGAGGCCCTTTCGATGGAAGGAGGCATCCGTGACTGGGAATTTGAGATAGAGACGGTTGGGCCGAGCCTGGAGTCGGCCTGTGAAGTCTAAAAAGCACGTTTTGGAACAATTGGCACAAGGTCGAAATCCATACCCCAATTTCTCATTTTAGGCCTGTTTTTAGTGACCAAATTTCTATAGAATATGCGCCTTTCTGGCCCCTGCTACCGGGGTTGGTCCCGTAGGTTTAAATATGTTTAGCCGGCATAGCTCAGTTGGTAGAGCAACGGTCTTGTAAACCGTAGGTCCGGGGTTCGACTCCTCGTGCCGGCACCATTTCCTAGACTTTGAAATAGTCCTTGTACCATTCAACGAAGTTTTTGATGCCTTCTTCTACTTTCATGGTTGGCTTGTAATCAACATCCTTCACTAAATCATCTACATTGGCGTAGGTGGCAGGAACATCACCCGGTTGCAGTGGAAGCATGTTCTTTTCCGCCTTTTTCCCCAGACATTCTTCCAGTATTTCAATATAACGCATTAACTCGACAGTATTGTTGTTGCCAATGTTATACAGTTTGTATGGGGCATAACTGGTGGCTGAATCAGGATTGTCGCCTGACCAGTCTGGATTGGGTGCAGCAATATTATCCAGTGTGCGAATAACACCTTCGACAATATCATCAATGTAAGTAAAGTCACGGCGATGATTGCCATGATTGAATACATCAATCGGTTTGCCTTCCAGAATATTTTTGGTAAACATGAACAAAGCCATGTCGGGTCTGCCCCAGGGACCGTAGACGGTAAAGAAGCGCAATCCTGTTGTGGGTAGCTGGTAAAGATGACTATAGGTATGCGCCATTAATTCGTTGGCTTTCTTGCTTGCTGCATACAAACTCACGGGGTGGTCAACATTGTCATGTACCGAGAACGGCATATTGGTATTGGCACCATAAACCGAGCTTGATGAGGCATAGACGAGATGCTCAACATCATTATGACGGCAACCCTCAAGAATATTTACAAATCCTACCAGATTGGTATCAACATAGGAATGTGGATTGATTAATGAATAGCGAACACCGGCTTGTGCTGCCAGATTTACAACACGATTTGGTTTATGTTTTTTAAATAATGCGGCAATGGCTTCACGATCTTCCAGATTAATACGAGCCTCGATATAGTTTTTGTGATCCAGTGTGCGGGCAAGTCGGGCTTTCTTCAGGTTAACATCGTAATAGTCATTCAGGTTATCGATACCAATCACAGTATCGCCACGTTCCAGCAAACGTAATGAAAGAGCTGAACCAATAAAACCTGCAGAGCCGGTAATTAATACTTTCATTGAAAAACCTCAGGGTTGGAATTTAGAGACGTGCATCCACATCTTCTTTAGGTAATACATATTTGATGTCATAAACAATTGTTCCGGCTTTACCCAGTTCACGAATTTGTTTTATTCCCATATTACGGAACTGATCATGCGCAACGGCAAGAATAATGGCATCGTATTTTCCTTTTTCAGGTTTATCGATAGGTGTAATACCATATTCATGAACAGCTTCTTCCTTGCTGACCCATGGGTCATAAACACTGACATTGGCATTGTAGCCTTCAAATTCCTTGATGATGTCAACTACGCGGGTATTGCGCAAATCCGGGCAGTTCTCCTTAAAGGCAAAACCCATAATCAGAATATTTGAATCAACTACCTGCATACGATTACGCATCATTAATTTCACAACTTGTTCCGCTACATAGGCACCCATACCATCATTAATGCGTCTGCCAGCGAGGATAACTTCCGGTTGATGACCAATTTCCTGTGCCTTGTGAGTCAGATAATAGGGATCCACACTAATACAGTGTCCTCCAACAAGGCCGGGACGGAAGGGCAGGAAATTCCATTTTGTGCCAGCAGCTTCCAGCACCTCCAGTGTATCAATGCCGAGCTTATTGAACAGGATTGCAAGTTCATTAATCAGCGCGATATTGACATCACGCTGTGTGTTTTCAATCACCTTGGCGGCTTCTGCAACACGAATACTGCTGGCCTTGTGTGTCCCTGCAGTGATAACACTGCGATAGAGTTCATCAACAAAGTCAGCTACTTCGGGAGTAGAGCCGGAAGTGACTTTCAGAATAGTTGAAACGCGATGTTCTTTGTCACCAGGGTTGATGCGTTCCGGACTATAACCGGCAAAGAAATCCTTGTTATAGGTCAGACCGGACAGTTCCTCAATCACTGGAATACAGACTTCTTCTGTTGCACCGGGGTAAACAGTCGATTCAAAAATGGCAACATCACCTTTACTAATAATCTGGCCCAAGGTACGGCTCGCAGAAACCAGAGGTGACAAGTCCGGTCGTTTGTGATCATCTATCGGTGTCGGAACAGTAACAATATAAACATTGCATGCCTTCAGATCATCAACATTACTTGTGTAGGTCAGTTGGCTAGCTTGCGCCAGTTCTTCAGGTTCTACTTCAAGCGTACTGTCTTTACCCGATTTTAGTTCAGCAACACGACTGGCATTTATGTCCAGACCAATAGTATTGAATTTTTTACCAAACTCGACCGCAAGTGGCAAACCAACATAGCCCAGACCGATGATACCAATTGTGCTTTTATCAAGCTTAAACATAAAAAATGCCTTTCTGAATTATTACAATAATTTATTAATTATTTCCACGCCCGATTCCGTAGTAAATGAATCCTTCGGAAGATATTTGTTTTGGTTCGAACAGATTACGACCATCAAAAATAACAGGCTGTTTTAAATTTTTCTTTATCCGTTCCATATCAGGGCTTCGGAACACACTCCACTCAGTGACAATAATTAAAGCATCGGAATTTTCAAGTGCTTCATAAGGGGACTTACATAATTTTAGACTATTAGTTTTACCGTATATACGTCTTGCTTCATCCATTGCTTCTGGGTCATAGGCATTGGTCTTGGCACCGTTTTTCCACAGAGCCTCCATCAGAGTACGGCTAGGTGCTGCACGCATATCATCAGTATTTGGTTTAAAAGCCAATCCCCATATTGCAAATGTCTTACCGGAAAGATCGTGTTGGAAATGAGTTGAAACTTTATCAAACAAACGTTCTTTTTGTTTGTTATTAACATTTTCAACAGCTCTCAGTAATTCAGCATTATAACCAATTTCATTAGCGGTTCTTTCCAGAGCTTGTACATCTTTGGGGAAGCAGGAGCCGCCATAGCCGCAACCAGGATAAATAAATTTGTATCCAATGCGTGGATCTGCACCGATACCTAATCTCACTTGTTCAATATCAGCACCCAGTTTTTCGGCCATATTCGCCAGTTCATTCATAAAGCTGATCTTGGTGGCAAGAATAGCATTAGCGGCATATTTGGTCAGTTCTGCCGAACGAACATCCATACTGACAATACGATCACGATTACGATTAAACGGAGAATAGAGTTCACGTAATAGTTCGGTTGTACGTGGGTTATCAGTACCGATTACTACACGATCCGGTTTCATGAAATCATCAATGGCCGCGCCTTCTTTCAGAAACTCGGGATTAGAAACGACATCAAATTCAATTTGTTTTCCTCTGCTGTTGAGTTCAACAGATACTGCTTCTTTTACCTTATCAGCAGTACCAACAGGTACGGTGGATTTATTCACAATGATTCGGTAACTTTCCATATATTCACCAATGCTTTTGGCTACGGCGAGTACATGGCTCAGATCGGCTGAACCGTCTTCATCTGGCGGCGTGCCAACAGCAATAAACTGGAAAAGCCCATGTTCAACTCCTTCCTGTATATCACTGGTAAAACGGAGTCGTCCTTGCTCAATGTTATGTTTCACCAGCTTGTCTAAACCCGGTTCAAAAATAGGAATACCACCACTATTGAGCAAATCGATTTTATTTTTATCGATATCGACACATAGAATGTCATTACCTACTTCTGCTAGGCAAGCACCTGTTACCAGCCCGACATAACCTGAGCCAAAGATACTGATTTTCATGATTATTTTTACACCTACTCAGAAAAATTATTACAAAATTGATGTGCCTTTTGTCAGGAAACATACCCTCATAAAGGCGCAGGAATATAACAGATTCATGGGTTCTCGTCTTGTTAGGTAATTTTCTGAAGTTTAAATACGATATATTTTTATTTATTGTCATATATAACATTATGAATTTAAAGGATATTTCTTTATATATTAGTGTTTTGCACATACTGAATCAAAATTTTAACAACAGTACTTTTTCTTTTAGTAACAAAGAGTTATGATATAGCTCATTCCAGATATCCTGTTAGAGATGATGCTGGTCAAAACACCCATAACTCTCAAAGTGTTAAAGATCCTGACACTTTGTGTCGAAAATTCATCTAAAAAATGAGGGAAATTATTTAGTTAGGTGCGTTGCCAGGATGGCAATATGATTAATAAAACTTACCGCACCAGCTTAATCTGTATTTAGAACTTCGACTTAGGATAAGTCCTGATTTTGAGAATTGCATAAAGTATGTTTCGTATCTTTGGTCATTACATTCATAAATCATTACTTCTGTTATTAATGACAGAGGCAGTCATTTTATCGCTTTCCATTTATCTTGCCGTAGAGGTGCGTTTTTCAGATACCGGCACTGGTATGACAGTCCCGGTCGAACCACTTTTACCCAAGGCATTGGTGTTTTGCCTGATTATGATTGCAACAATGACGTCAATGGGGCTGTACCAGCGTGATCTGCGAGAGGGTATTGAGGGCATGTTGATCCGAATGGGAGCCAGCTTTGTTTTGGGCTTGATCCTGTTGAGCATGGTCTTTTATTTTTCACCCCCCTTGTTTCTTGGTAGAGGCGCATTTGGTTATGCCGTACTGTTTGCCATAACCGGTATTGCATTTTCCCGGGTTGCTTTTTTAAAACTGGTTGATCAGGAAGCACTAAAAAGAAGAATTCTGGTATTAGGTACAGGTAAACGTGCCTCATCAATTGCACAGCTTCGCAGAAGCAGTGATTTGCGTGGGTCACGCGTTGTCGGTTTTGTCCATATGAAAGGCGATCATGATATTGTTGATCAAAGCAGGGTCATGCCTCTCGAAAGTACTTTGCTTGAGTTTTGCAAGCAACACCAGATTGATGAAATAGTGATTGCTGTTGATGACAGAAGAAAAGGATTTCCGGTTGAGGAAATTCTCGACTGCAAGATGAGTGGTATTCAGGTCGTGGATAAGCTGACTTTTTTTGAACGTCAGATGGGCAAGTTGATTCTCAGTTCATTACACCCAAGCTGGCTTATTTTTTCAGAAGGATTTCATAAAGGTATTACACGAGAATATACAAAACGCGCGTTTGATATCAGTGTTAGCTTCATTATATTGGTACTGACTTTTCCAATCATTGTATTAACAGCTCTGGCAATATGGATGGAAAGCGGATTCAGGGGGCCGATCTTTTATCGACAGGTTCGTGTTGGGCAAAACTGGCGGCTGTTTCAGGTAATGAAGTTCCGCAGTATGTGTGTCGATGCTGAAAAAGACGGTGTTGCTCAATGGGCACAACAAAATGATGCAAGAGTGACAAGGATTGGAAAATTTATCCGTAAAGTACGTATTGACGAACTTCCACAATTAATCAACGTTCTGCGCGGAGACATGAGTTTTGTAGGACCAAGGCCGGAGCGTCCCATGTTTGTAGAGCAACTGTCAGATAAAATCCCCTATTTTGCGGAGCGCCATCGTGTAAAGCCGGGCATAACCGGCTGGGCACAAATCATGTATCCCTATGGTGCATCAGAACATGATTCAATTGAAAAATTACAATACGATCTTTATTACGTAAAGAACTACAGTCTGTTTCTTGATCTTATGATTCTTTTTCAGACGGCGGAAGTTATTTTATGGGGAAAAGGTGCCCGATAGCAGAATTATTCTTAATTGAGTGTATAAATTGATAGCACAAAATCAGATAAGTACTTTTAGTTATTCTACTGCAGCAGTCTTTTTTGCCATGCTGGGTATCTTGCTAATGACAAGCTGGCGTGGAAGATTGCAGGGAATACTGCTGGTTGTTGCCGTATCCGTAATGGTGTTATGGGCCAGTGTTGCTGCTTATTTGTCTGCCAGTGGCTCGAATCCTGACTTGTTACAGAGATTATATTATTTCCTTGAATCTGTTCGTTATCTTGTCTGGTATGCATTCTTATTGAAATTATTGCATCCCCTTCTGAGCGAGCATGGCGAGAAAAACAAAACAATCAGGTTCTTTGAGCTTGCTGTTTATGGCCTATGTATTTTTTCCATTGTCTATCCTTTTGTAGGTAATTTAATCAGGTCAACAGATCTTCGTTTTGAAATAACAATGTTTGGATATGTGTTGATGGCAATAACCGGACTTGCTCTTATAGAACAGCTTTTCAGAAATACCAAAATGGATGAAAGATGGTCGATAAAATTCCTGTGTCTGGGTGTCGGAGGCATATTTGCGTATGATTTTTTCCTGTATTCAAATGCTCTGCTGTATAAAAATATAAATATGGAATTATGGAGTACCAGAGGAGCAATCAATGCCCTTGTTGTTCCATTAATTGCGGTGACTGCGGCAAGAAATCCAAAATGGTCATTACAGGTGTTTGTATCCCGTCATATTGTTTTTCATACAACCGCACTTCTTGGTGCCGGTTTCTACCTGCTTATCATGGCAGCTGGCGGTTATTATATAAGAGATTATGGTGGAACATGGGGAGGAGTGGCGCAGATAACATTTATGTTTGGTGCCATGGTAGTTCTGTTTCTTTTAATGTTTTCAGGAACAGTCAGGGCAAAAATAAAGGTCTTTCTCAATAAACATTTTTATAATTATAAATATGATTACCGAGACGAGTGGACTCGGTTCACGAAGACATTGTCAATGGACAGACCGGACAGACGCTTCAGGGAGAGGGCAATTGAAGCGGTTGCGGAGATTGTAGAAAGCCCAGGTGGGATGCTGTGGTTGACCCGGGACAATAATAGTTATCAGCTTGTTACACATTGGAATTTTCCTGTAAGTGTCAGAGAAAAAGTATTCAATACTGAATCACTGATCGTTTTTCTTGAAAAGACACAATGGATTATCGATCTTGATGAATATTATGATGAGCCGGAAATGTATGATGAGCTTAAATTACCACCATGGCTTGCAGAACTGAAATCTGCCTGGCTCATAATTCCGTTAATGCGAATGGAAAAGGTGATGGGTTTTATCGTTCTCACGCGACCGCGTTCTGCCAGAACATTCAACTGGGAAGATAGTGACTTGTTAAAAGCAGCGAGTCGACAGGCGGCAAGTTATCTTGCCTTGCTTGATGCATCTGAGGCACTTGCTGATGCCAGGCAGTTTGAGGCATTTAACCGGTTATCAGCATTTGTTGTTCATGATATCAAAAATGTTGTAGCCCAATTGAGTCTGGTTGTTAAAAATGCAGAAAGGCATATAGAAAATCCAGAATTCATGAAGGATGCGGTATACACCGTACAGAATGCTGTTAACAGAATGAACAAGCTTTTAGGTCAGCTTAAACAAGATGACAGCACAAAGAAGGATTCAGCCAAATCTATTGATATGGTTAAGTTATTAAGTAACATTTCCGATCTGGCATCCGTTAAAACACCTGCACCGGAAGTAGAGTTTGCAAGGCATGGTATTAATGTGATTGCAGATCGTGAACGTCTGGCATCCGTTCTTTCGCATTTGCTACAAAATGCACAGGAAGCCACAACGTCTGATGGCTGGGTCAAGATTCGTCTGGATGTATATGGTGATAATGCCATAATAGACATTGAGGACAATGGATGTGGAATGGACGAAGATTTTATCAAGGAAAGATTATTTAAGCCTTTTGATACAACAAAAGGGAATGCAGGAATGGGGATAGGTGTATATGAAAGCAGGGAATATATATCATCACTGGGAGGAGAGCTGGATGTAAGTAGCGTACCTGGTAAGGGTACTCTTTTTCAGGTCAGGTTACCATTACACAATGTTCAATAATGATATGCTAGAAAATTGCCGGAGAATAAATTGAGTAAACCGAAGAAAAATTTGAAAAAACTGCTGGTTATTGAAGATGATACCGGCATTCAAAGTCAGCTTCGCTGGTGTTTTGAAGGCTATGATGTAGCAATGGCAGGCAACAGGGAAGAAGCACTGGAATATGTTAAGGCGGAATTACCTCCAGTGATAACACTGGATCTTGGGTTGCCGCCAGATCCGGAAAATGTCTCTGAAGGACTTGCAGCTCTTGAGCAGATTCTTGAAATTTCACCTGATTCAAAAATTATTGTCGTTACCGGCAATGATGACCGTGATAATGCGGTTAAGGCAATTGGACTGGGCGCCTATGATTTTTATCAGAAGCCGATTGATGCCGAAATTCTCGGAATGATTATTGATCGCGCATATGTTGTTCATGAGCTGGAAAAAGAAAACAGGGAATTAATAAAAAATACTCCAGATTCACCTTTGAAGGGAATAATTGCTTCCAGTACAGAAATGACAAAAGTATGTCAGACGATTTCAAAAGTTGCACCTACGAATGCTACAACCATAATTAATGGCGAAAGTGGGACAGGTAAGGAACTTGTTGCAAGAGCATTACATAATCTTAGCCCACGTGCATCTGAAAGTTTTGTGGCTATTAACTGCGCGGCAATTCCTGAAACCTTGCTTGAAAGTGAATTATTTGGTTATGAAAAAGGTGCTTTTACAGGCGCAACAAAAACCACACCGGGAAAAATTGAGACAGCAAATGGAGGGACTTTCTTCCTTGACGAAGTAGGGGATATCCCTATGTCGCTGCAGGTAAAATTGCTCCGCTTTCTTCAGGAAAGAATCATTGAACGTGTTGGTGGTCGGAAGGAAATACCTGTGGATGTCAGAGTAGTTTGTGCGACACACAGGGATCTCGAATCGATGATCAGTGCTGGAGAGTTCAGGGAAGATTTATATTACCGAATAAGCGAAATTCCAATCAGAATTCCACCATTACGTGAAAGAATTGGTGATTCAGTTCTACTGGCAAAATATTTTCTGGACAAATTTAACAAGGAGCAGGGGAGACAGATTAAAGGTTTGAGCAAAGATGCATTGTCAGCCATTGAAAAACATGAGTGGCCAGGGAATGTGAGGGAGCTAGAAAATAAATTGAAACGAGCAGTTATTATGTGTGAAGGAAAGAAAATAACAGCAGAAGATCTGGAGCTTGCATATAATGAAAATGAAGATATGTCACTGAACCTGAAGGATGTCCGGGAAAATGCCGAGCGTATGGCGTTAATCAGAGCAATTGGTCATGCAAATAATAATATGTCGCTGGCAGCAGACATGTTAGGAATCACGCGCCCCACCCTCTATAGTTTGATGAATAAATACGATCTTAAAAACTGACTTTTATATTTTAAATTCGGAAATTATATATGATGGGATATTCTAGAGTGTCTGTGTTATGCAGAACATTATTGATTTTAATTATATACATGCCATATCAGGTGGCATTATCAGCTACCACAACACATTATTATAATGATGCGCAGGAATATTTTAAGCAAGGAAAGTACAAGTCTGCAGTTATACAGCTAAAGAATGCTCTACAGGATAATAAGGAAGATTTGAACGCAAGATATCTCCTTGCAAGAACCTATCTCAAGATGGGCATAGGATCATTGGCTGAAAAAGAGGTTCTTTATCTTGAAAAACACGGTTATCAACAGGATATTACTCCTGAACTAATAAAATCATGGCTGTTGCAAAATAATTATGACAAGGTGATTAAAAAAACAGATCAGATATTATCTGAAGAAAAAGTCATTGTACCTGAAATAGCAGTTATGCGGGCAAAAGCGCTATTAGGATCTAACAGGCGATCTGAAGCAGAGGATATAATAAACAGCATGCTTTCCTCTAATCCAAATAATATTCAGGCTCACATTATAAAGGCATATTTATTACATAGTGATAAAAAACTGGAAGAGGCAAAATTATCTATTGATAATGTATTATCGCTTTCCCCTGAAAATACTGAAGCATTACTCATCAAGGCATCATGGCTGAGAGAACAGGGAAAATCTAATGAATCCATGCATGTCTACCAAAATATAATTACGATTGAACCAGAAAACATACAGGCATTACTGGGACTTTCCTCGGTTAATATCTCATTGAAACAGTTTGATAAAGCGTTAGCATCAATAGAACTGGTAAGACAGCAATACCCAAATCATCCTTTTGCAAACTACCTCAGGGCAGTAATACATGTCAGTAAGGATGAATTAAAATCTGCGAAGAATGTTCTTTATCTGGTTCAAAAGATAGCGCCATCATTTCCTTCATCCTATTTTCTGTTAGGCACTGTTCATTATTCACTACAAGAATATGTTCAGGCTGAAGATCAACTTTCTCGTTATTTGAAGATAAATAGAGCTGATTTGCGAGCACAGAAAATGCTTGTATCAATACATATTAAGCTTGGTCAAGCGAGATATGCTGTTGAGATATTGAAACCAATTCTTGAAGAACATCAGAATGACTTACAATTATTAACTCTTGCTGGTACTACGTATATGCAACTGGGTGATATAGATAAAGGGACTTATTATTTTGAAAAGGCTTCAGAACTGGCTCCTGACAATGCGCAAATACATACACAGCTGGCTCTTGGAAAGTTAGCCGGTGGAAATACCGATCAGGCAATCAGTTTATTGGAAACAGCAGCAAACAATAATCAGGAATTGTTTCAGGCAGATATCCTGATTGTAATGATAAATCTGAAGAATAAGAGATTTGACGATGCGATAGAGGCAGCAAACAACCTCAGAGAAAAAATGCCGGACAACCCGTTGGCGTATAATTTGCTGGGAGCAGCTTATGCCGGAAAAAATGAAAAAGACAAGGCGCGGCAGTTTTATAATGATGCGATCAAGGCTAAATCCGATTATACGGCGGCATATATAAATCTGGCGAAGCTGGAACTAATTGAAAATAATATTTTAGAGGCAGAAAAGTATTTTAATAAGGTGCTTGAATTTGATAATAAAAATATTAATAGCTTGTTGGGTTTGGCGCAGATTGCATTCCAGCGAGGTGATAAAGAAAAATATGTTTCACTATTAAATACAGCAGTCAGCACAAACCCTGATGCGATAGAGCCCAACGCAATGTTGGCAAGGTACCATCTTTTGCAAGGCGAGCAACTAAAATCATTGGCAATTGTCAGAGAATTACTTGATAAACATCCAAAAGACCCTGCAGTATTAATTTTGGCTGGCACAGTACAGGAAAAGGCAGGCAAGGATTCAAGTGCAATAACGAGCTTTAGAAAGTTAATTGAACTCAAGCCTGATTTTTATGAGAGCTATTTTTTACTGGCACTTGTACAAAATAAAACACGAAACACATCAGATGCTATCGAGAACCTGAATAAAGCATTAACTCTCAATCCTGAATACATCCCGGCATTGGCTGTAATGGCAGAAATTAAAGGTAAAACAGGGAATATAGCCGATGCACTTGAATATATAGAAAAAATAAAAAAACTTGATCCGGAAACGCATAAAATATATGAGCTGGAAGGTGATATTCTATTTGAAAGAAAAAAATATAATGAAGCAGAAATCGCGTATTCAACTGCATTTAAAAAACAAATGTCATCAAGGCTTGCAATCAGGTTATATCAGACAAGAGACAGGCTTGAATTAAAAAGCAAGACTGAAGCCATTACTATGTGGCTTGAAAAATCTCCAGAAGACCATTCTGCTCGAATGGTGCTGGCTTCATCCCTTGATAGTGACAGTGAATATAAAGATGCAACAGAACACTATATTAAAATCATTGAAGCCCAACCAGATAATCTTGTGGCATTAAATAATATTGCCTGGATTTACCATAAAATGGGTGACAGTAAATCGCTTATATATGCAGAGCGCGCATATAAAAAAGGCGCTAATATACCTGAGATTCTAGATACTTATGGATGGATACTTGTTGAGCAAGGAAAAATAGAGAAAGGTCTGGTCTATTTGCAAGAGGCTATTTCAAAAGCACCTCATCTACCAGATATTAGATATCATCTGGCAGTGGCATTAAATAAAGCAGGTCGGCATAATGAGGCAAATAACGAATTAAAACGCATTTTAAAGCAACACCCATCTTTCAAGGATTTAGATAAAGTAAAGAAGATGATAGAGAAGAGTAGCTATATAACTGTTCCAATAAAATATGGTATAGATATGCAGCTCTGCTAGTGTGGGCAATGTCTTTTTAAGGCCATAATCGCACCCTGTATTATCCTGATATAACTCTGGAGCAATTATCTAAATGACTGTTTTAATTAAAGCCACAACATTTGGCAGTGGTCTTGCAAAATAAATCAATACCTTAATATTAACCATAATTGATCTGATACAAGCATGGTAGGAAAAATGAAAATGTCATACATGAAAAATGGATTTCTATTTATTGTTGTTTTATTCATTCTCGGTTGTGGTTCTGAATTAACAGATAAACAACATATAGAGAAAGGCAAGATTTTCTATGAAAAAGGAGAAATAAAAAGCAGCATTATAGAATTTAAAAATGCGTTACAAAAGAATCCATCGAATGCAGAGGCGCGTTGGTTGCTTGCAGATGTTTATATTGATTTGGGTTTGGGTGCTCATGCAGAGAAGGAATTACGTCATGCTCTGAAATCTGGTGTTTCATATGAATCAATAATAATTTCACTGGGACGTTCATTATTATTGCAACATAAATATGATGAATTACTGAGTGAAATAATAAATTCAGATCGTTATCCGGAAAGACTTCAGTCAGAGATTATTGCCTTGAGAGGCGAAGTCTATTTGGTTCAAAAAAAGCTGGATAGTGCAAAGCAGGAATTCCTAAGGGCTCTTGAAATAGATCCTGAATCAATTTCTGCCAAATTAGGTATCGCACGTTATGAAATGAAACATTTAAATATTGAGGTGGCTACCAGAATAATAGATGAAGTAACTGAAATATCACCAAACTCAATGAAGGCCTGGAAACTGTCAGGTGACTTAAGTCTTGCTGCAGGAAAATTAGAGGAAGCTGAAAGAAAATACTCAAAAGCAATAGAAATAAATCAATATAGCAATGATGCAAGGGTTCAACGCGCGCTAACACGTGTGAATTTGGAGAATTTTGATGGGGCAAATGCTGATATAAATATTTTAAATCAGGTGGCTTCGAAACATCCTCTTGTTATGTATGTGCATGGTGTTTTACTTTTCAAGCAATCAAAGTTTTCTGATGCAGCAGGAAAATTTGAACAGGTATTAAAAACATGGAGTACCCATGCCCCATCAAATTATTTACTTGGAGCAGCACAATATATGCTTGGAAATTCCGAGCAATCTGAAACGTATCTGAATAAAACTCTTAATGCATATCCTGGTTATGTTCCAGTAAGGAAGTTGTTAGCCACACTTTATTTACGTAAACGTGATTTTGATAGTGCAGAGGCAGTGATTTCACCAGCTATTAAAAAAGCGCCTGAAGATGACCAGATATATTCAATTCTTGGAAGGGTTTATACCCTTAGGGGAGATACACAAAAAGGGATTGAGTATCTTGAAAAGGCAGTGGAGTTGAATCCGGCTGCCTCAGCAAATCGATTACATCTTGGGTTGGGATTATTGAAAGAAGGCAAATCTGAGCAAGGCATTAGTCAGCTGGAAGTGGCTGTCGATCTGGATGATAAAGCTGATGCTGATGATATTGCTCTTCATTTGGCACATATGACGCAAAAGAATTATGACAAGGCATTAGAAGTAGCCAATAAATTGGTAAGTAAAGAGCCTGAGTCAGCATCGCCATACAAAATGATGGGAAGAACCTATCAGGCAATGAAAGATGAAGATTCTGCAATCAGGGCCTTTAAAAAAGCACTTGAAATAAATCCAGGGGATCCGGATGCATCACATTACTTGGCTGTCAATGCGGTAAAATCCAACAACATCAAGCAAGCAAAAAAATTATATGAACAGGTGCTTGAACATCACAGTAATGAATTAAGAGCGATGCTCAAATTAGCCGAGCTTTCAACTTACCAAGGAGATAGTGAGCAGGTGTATACATGGCTTGACCGAGCTGTAGAGAAACACCCGACTGCATTAACACCGCGGATACTGTTGGCGCGATATTACACACGTTTTGGTCAGCCATTACAGGCTTTGAATACTGTACGTGATATTTATAATAAATTTCCAGAGCATTCGGGTTTACTTTCAGCGATGGGTGAAGCCCAGCTGGCTATTGGTGATATAAAAGGTGCTAGACAAACGTATAAAAAATTAGTCTCAATCGATATTAATTCTGCATCTGCTTACTATGAACTGGCAAAAACGTTTATAGCTTCTGATGATAATAAAAGTTCAAGAAAATATCTTGAGATGGCATTAAAAAATGATCCAGAGCATCTGCTTTCTCATTTTGCTCTAATAAGACTTTATGCCAGTGAAAGTAAGATAAATGAGGCAATGAAGCAGTTACAGGCACTGAAGGAAAGACACAAAGATAATCCTGAGATTATAGGATTGGAAGCTGAACTTGAATTGAGACAGAATAATGCAGGGAAAGCAGTGGGGTTATTCCGTGAGGCATTGAAATTGCATGAAAATAGTAAATTGGTTATTAGTTTGGCACAAGCACAATGGGTTGCCGGTGATAAAAAGGGTGGGTTGGATACATTAAAAGCCTGGCTAGACAAACACCCGGAAGATATAAATAGCTGGATGCAATTATCAAACGCCTACCAATCATTTGGTCAGTTGAATGAAGCCGAGTCTGTGTTGTTGAAGTTGAAGGAGCTTAAACCAAACAGTGTTCTGGTGCTTAATAATCTAGCCTGGCTCTTTAGAACGAAGGAATTGGATAAGGCGATTGGTTATGCTGAAAGAGCACTTGAGCTGGCACCTGAGTCTCCTATGGTCATGGATACTCTTGGGGTGTTATTAATAGATAACAAGCAATTGAGAAGAGCTACTCATCTATTGCGTAAGGCAGATGAACTAAACCCCAAGAGTAAGACAACCCAGTATCATTTGGCGCTTGCTCTAGCAAAACAAGGCAAGGCTGAGGAAGCTGGAAATCTTCTGAGTGAGGTGTTGTCGTCAGGACAGTCATTCCCGGAACAAGCAGAGGCAAGCGACTTATTAAAGACCCTTAAAAAATAGTGTTATAAGCTTGTATTCCTCCAGTCTGTAACATATTGATTTTATGTATTATTTCCAATGTGTTGACAATTTTTACATTAAGTAAAACCAGTTTTTTCCATAAAAATCAATAAGAAAGGGTTTTTATTTCCTATATATGTGGGAAGCTGATGATTTTAAACTGTCAAAATATTTTACAGTTTCTATTTTCACCTGAAATTATGGATAATTAAAACTGTAATCTAATATTATTTTTTTAATAAAAACAATTAGTTATAAAGAAACAGTCTAACTTGGCACGCCAGTTGCATTATGTGAAGCAAATGGTGGAATCTTCAGAGTATTGTTTACACAGACCCACCTGATTTTTTAAATAACCTCGTTTTTGGGAGAAAGAAAATGTTAAACACGAAACAACTTATACTGGCAGGTAGTTTGGCGCTTGCAGCTTCAGCTGCAAATGCAGAACTGATTACCTTCCAGGTTTGTCCATCATGTGTGGGCGAGCCACAAGCTAATTTTGCAGCCAATTACATTGACTTTAGCTATAGTGCTTTGGTTGATCAAACAGTAGTTGCTCCAGCAACAGGTACTTTTACTGAAGAAGGCGCAGGCTTTTTCAGTTCGTATAGATACCCAACACTGTCTGACCCAGTTATAGGAACTGGCCTCAACGATACCTATAAAATGTATGCTGTTTTTAATGGTGGCGGTACTGTATCTCCAAGTCTTGGTGGCGGTATTAATGTCAGCTTTACTTCATTCAGTATGCAGATTTGGGTTGATACTAATGCTAATACAACACTAAGTTTCGGTGATGTAGGTGGTGTAGATAATGATGGTCTTGGTGATGCGCTCGTTTTTGGCAATACTGCTGACGATATTATGGTAGGTGCAACAGTTCCTGGTGGTGTAATGTATGGCGAAGCTCATGTCTTCCCAGGATTGGCTGCGGGTGATTTCGATGTTCTTGTTGAGATTGATCCTACTGATATTAATGCAGCAGGCAACGGCGATGATTTCTTCCAGTCTCCACTGTTTATGGGTATGAACTTCGGTGATTTCAACGGTGTAAACACAGTTTTGGAAGGTTTTTCACCATTCAGTTTTGTTGACGGTAAAATTACTGGTTCAGGTAACCTGAGTTTTGTTCCAGAACCTACTACTTTAGCTCTACTTGGCCTTGGTCTTGTTGGTCTGAGCGTTAGCGGACGTCGTAAATAATTCGAATCCGCTTCTCGCAAAACGAGGTAATATTAAACCGCCGCAATTTATTGCGGCGGTTTTTTTTGTATAGAAAATAGTTATTTTGACTGAATAAGAGTGTTCAGTGATAGTCGCAAGGATCTGGATATGGGTAATTCACCTGCGCCGATTCTTCCCATAAACATTACTTTGGTTATTTCTTGTTCCTGCAGTAAGTGTTTAAGTTCTTCAGTGATATTTTTTGAGCGTGCTTCAATCTTATTAATGGAAGTGAAAGTAATATTGTTTTTCAGGTAAGACGCAAAAATCAAAGGAGTCGTCTCTGGCTGTAGTTGTAAGCCCAGTTTTGTAGCAGTTAGCCAGAACCTTTGTATTTTTCTACCGGCCAGTAAATAGTCTCTCATGTTGTCTGGCGGCTTGTTACAAACAAGTGCAAAATGAGCGCCGCAAGCAATACCTGGCAATAAATCCATTTCAATGCGTGGCATAACAGTTCCAGCCATATAGCGGTTCATGAAGGCAACCCGTTTCCAGCTCTTCAATGCCCATTCCATACTTCGTGTAAGCAGTGGATCTATTCCCAATGCTTTTTCCGGTATTCGGTCATAACTGAATTTTGTTCGCCATTCAATAATGTTTTTATGAACCTCGTAAGCTTCAGGCATGGTTAATCTGACACCGGCATTTTTGTACATCAGAGAAGCGGTTTTAAAACGGTTGCTGAAACCTTCCAGCCATTTTACCTTGAACTCGGGAGCAACTGTATTTTCCAGTTCCATTTTTTCTCTGTCAGTAAGATGTCGTGTTTTCATAGCTCGTCTTTGCACTGAGCGTATTGGTATGTATGTGTAGAGAGGATCTGGTTTCAGATTAGAATCTAAAGAAAGATTAACATCAAAGGTAGGTGATGTTTCCGGCAGGTTTTCACGTTGTGAGATAGTGGCTTTAAATCCGAAATGGTTTGCTGCAATAGTAATGGTTTCAAGTAAAGCACCAATAGCAAGCTGGCTTCCATGGCCCTCAAGATCGTAAACGCAATGCTCCCTTGTATCATAGGCATGAACCACGAAGTACTCATCTGATTTTATTTCAAACCGCCATGGTTGGGTATTATCCCCGCTGGGCGCCCATTTTGCAGTATCAATAATTTTTTCAACAGCACTCATCTCGACTGTGGGGTTATTATCCTTTGCAGTTACCTCATTATATTTTTTCCTAAAGACACGTCGGCCAATCATAAGACCAATTTGCTGCAATGGATTCTGGTTACCGCCAGGACGCCACGTTTTTTTCATCTTGTTTTTGTAAGCATCAAATTGTAGTCCTGTTGGTGCTGAGTATATTTTTCCACGCCCTAGCAGTATTTTGAGTACTTGTGTTCCTGCCAGGCCAGCACACATTTCACACGCCATGGGCGTGGAAGGTCCTTTTTTGGAAGCAAGGTCAACAGCCTCGGGTGCAACAAGATAACCATTTTGTAACATTGCCGGTGCAAGCCCTAGCAAGAAACGCAAATATTGTTCTTCCTGTGTGTGACCATCAAGCTGGAAATATTGTTCAAATGTCATTTTTTCGGGGAGGAAATTGAGTAATGCAGCTCCCATTCCAAGTGGTGCAACGGTAACAGCAGGTATACCCAGTTCTGCACAACGCCTAAAGATTGCTCTCCGAATATCAAGTACAAAAAAATCGAGTCCATCTACATAAATATCAACACCTTCAAGAAAGTGATCCAGATTGTCATGTGAGATACCTTCCGGGAACAGGGTGATATCAAGCTCAGGGTTAATATCTTTTGCCATGGAAGCGAGTGCATCGATTTTGGGTTTTCCCAGATTGGATATAATGGCACCGGCCTGACGATTAAAGTTGGCCAGCTCAAAATGATCAAAATCAGCAATATGGAAATGTCCCAGACCCAGTCGAGTCAGGGTTAAAAGATGGCTGCCTCCAACGCCCCCAAGCCCTGCTATGGCGACTTTTTTGGTCTGGAGTAGCGTCTGTTCATCCTTTAGCAGCCAGCCTATGTTACGGGAAAAGGCTTCTGAATAGGAAAATTCAGTCTTGTTTGGCATGATAACCACTTAAAATATAAGAAAAAAAATGATGAATATATGTAATAATAGACCCGAATTGTGAACCAGTCATCAAATTAACTGCTTGCAGGATTGACAGTCTGGTAAATGGTTTTAGGTACTATATCATTTTATAATAGTAACACTGGTGACCTGATGTCAGCATAGTTAATTATACATAAGGCAAGGATTGGGTAGAGAAGGTTTATCGGGGTATATAGATGCCATCATTAAAAAAACTGTTTCACGAATATTTTGATGTTCAGGAAGCCGGTAATCAGGCTCTGATCGAAGAATCTTTCAAAATACGTTATCAGGTTTATTGTCTCGAAAATTCTTTTGAGAATCCTGAGCACTTTCCCGATGAAATGGAAATAGATCGTTATGATGCACGATCTGTGCACAGTGTTATTAAGCACAGACGAACAGAAATGGTTGCAGCAACAGTGCGTCTGGTTTTGCCAAATCAGGAAAATCTTTTCGATTTGTTTCCTATAGAGGAATTTTGTCCTGAAGCAATAACGAATATTGACAATATTCTGAAAACCATCCCAAGGAATGAGATAGCTGAAATTTCACGTTTTGCTGTTTCAAAGGATTTTAAAAAGCGTTTGAATGAGCAGGGTACGATTGCTGGTGTGAGTCCAGATACAGAAAGCTATCCGGATCCTGAAAATGCCAAGAATGATAAAAAAGCGTCACGCTTGTTCCCACATATCAGTCTGGGATTATTTCAAGGGATTGTGCGTATGACAGCAGATAATAATATCAAATATTGGTACGCAGTTATGGAGCCATCATTATTGCGTTTATTAACCAGATTTGGGATTCAGTTTAAAGCGATAGGGCCTGTTACGAACTATCATGGTATGAGACAACCCTGTTTTGCGGTTGCTAATGAGGTAATGTCCGGAATTTACCATCAGAGAAAGGATGTTTGGGAGCTTATTACTGATGATGGTACAACTTGGCCAGCCCCTGAGAAACAAAAGGTTAGCAAAATCGCAGGGTAAATATTCTGTAATACTCTATTAATCATCCTGATATTCAATTATTTATCCAGTAAATCAGTATTTTTGCTTTCAATGGGTTTTATACTTATTATTCCTTTCAAATATCAATGAAACTATCTTCTACCCTAATAGTCATATACAACAATAATTATTAAACAGGGATATGTATTCAGGTCATGATGAAATCTCTATATGAGCAGTTTCATGAGCATTTTGAGGTAATAAGAGTCAATAGCCCTCAACATCTCACTGAGGCATTAAAAATCCGTTATCAGGTGTATTGTCTGGAGCAGAAATATGAAAATCCGGAACATTTCCCTCAAGGGCTGGAAAGTGACATATTTGATCATCATGCAGACCATAGCATCATAAGGCATAAAGCAACAAACCAGACTCTGGGAGCTGTCAGGTTGGTTGTTTCAAAGAGCATCTCAAGGCAATCCTTTCCAATAGAACAGCACTTTCAGGGGAGATACGATGGTTTACTTAATGAACTTGCCGTGGACAGGAAATGCATAGGTGAGGTATCCCGTTTTGCTATTTCAAATCAATTTAGAAGGGTCATAGAAAGCAATTCATGCACCTCTCATATCTTTAAACAAGGTAAATTGGTTGATAGAAGAAATATTAACAATAGAGTACTTTATTCACATACAGTCGCTGGATTGATAAATGCAGTTATTCGCATGAGTCTGGATCATAACTTGACTCATTGGGTATGTTTAATGGAACCGTCTCTTGCGCGGTTATTAGGCAGATTTGGTTTTGAATTCAAGCCCTTAAGAACAGAAGAATTGGAGAATGATGCCAGAAAACCCTATTTTGCTGTTATCTATGAAGAGCTTGAGCGGATTTATCATAACAATAGCGATATATGGGAGATGATTACAGATAAAGGGAAGCTATGGGGACACCCTGTATCATCCTCCTTGATTCATATTGCCTGAAGCTAATTGTTATTAGTCAATATGCTTTAAAATAAATCGTTATATTACAATAAGTTATAAGCGCCCTGCCCGCCATTCTTAATACTGGTATCCAGTCTAAAAATCGAAGAAAATACAAGAAGCTAACCGAAAGTTAGTTATACTGTTATATTCATTAACAAATCTCGGTGTTCCGGCCGATAAGTTTAAAAATAACGCATGAAATAGGAGGTATTTACGGTGAAAACGAAAGGAATTTCCATATTTTTAGCATGGGTAATGATCGCAGCAGGCATGGTTTTGACCGGATGCGCCAGTCATCCTCCGCTTTCTAAAGGAGCAAATATTTCTCTCCCTGATTACAACTATCTGATTGGTCCGGGAGACAGTATTAACATTTTTGTATGGAGAAATCAGGAAGTCTCACAGTCAGTCACGGTACGACCAGATGGCAAAATTTCTACACCGCTGGTGGAAGATTTGGTAGCAACAGGCAAGACCCCAAGTCGTTTAGCCAGAGATATTGAAAAAATATTGGGCAAATACATCAAGGATCCAGTTGTCACTGTTATTGCATCGCAATTTTCTGGTCCTTTCGGACAGCAAATACGTGTGGTAGGAGAAGCCACTAAACCACAAGCTTTGGCCTATCGTGCGGGAATGAGTATTCTTGACGTCATGATCGCTGTCGGGGGTTTAACTGAATTTGCTTCCGGGAACGATGCCACAGTTGTGCGTATGGCAGATGGGAAGCAACAGCAATTTAATGTGCGTCTGGATGATTTGATTAAGGATGGTGATATTTCAGCAAATGCGGAAATGCAACCAGGCGATATCCTGATTATTCCAGAAACCTGGTTCTAGTTTGAAGTCAGTATTGATAACAAAACTGTTAAATGTAGAAACAGGGTTCTTTCATGCATGAGATCATTGCCCAGTTACTGTCATATAGCAGGGGTATCTGGCGTTATCGCTGGTACATGATTGCCTGTGCGTGGGTAATATGCATTATTGGCTGGACAATCGTGGCTCGTATGCCTGATGTGTACAAGGCAAGTGCCCGAGTACATGTGGATACACACTCAGTGTTACAACCTTTGTTAAGAGGTTTGGCAGTAAGTTCTAACGTTAATGCACAGGTTGCATTAATGACAAGGACGTTACTTAGCAGACCTAACCTTGAGAAGGTTGCTCGTATGACAGATATGGATATCAAGGCCAAAGACGACAATAAAATGGATGAACTGATCGATGGATTAAAAAATAATATTAAAATTGGCAAGGACAAGCGTTCGTCCCTGTTTTCAATTTCCTATGAGAACAGTGATCCTAAATTGGCCAAATCGGTAGTACAGTCTTTGTTAACCCTTTTTGTTGAAGGCGCGCTCGGTGATTCCCGACGTGACTCCGATTCAGCAGAGCAATTTCTTGACAAGCAGTTAAAAGAATATGAATCCAAACTGATAGAAGCAGAGGAAAAACTAAAGGAATTTAAACGTGAGCATGTCGGGATGATGCCGGGGAAAGGCAAGGATTTTTTCCAACAGCTGGAAAAGGAAATAGAGGAACTCGATCAGGCTAAATTACAGTTGAAAGAATCTGAAAATCGACGCGATGAACTAAAGCGTCAAATATCCGGAGAAGTGCCCGGTTTGATGTTACTGCCAGGATCGGAAGGGGGAACATCACCCAAAGGGGCGCGCATACAAAATCTTGAAATGCAACTGGATGAGTTGTTGCTGAAATATACATCCAATCATCCTGATGTTATTTCACTCAAACAGACCATAGCGAAACTCAAGGCGGAGCAAAAAAAGGAAATTGCTGAACTGAAAGAGAAAGGCCTTGGAGCTTCACCTGTTGATAACAATCCGGTTTATCAGCAGATGAAAATTGCATTAAGCAGTGCTGAAGCGAATGTAGCCACTTTGTCAGTAAGGGTAGAGGAATATACTAAGCGTGTAGAAAAAATGCAGACCATGATTCATACCATGCCCCAGATAGAAGCGGATCTCAAAAGCCTTAACAGGGACTATTCCATTAACAAGAAGAAATATGAAGAAATTCTGGCAAGGCGTGAATCAGCCAAGATATCCAGAAAAGTTGAACAGAGTGCGGATAATGTCAAATTCAAAGTCATTGACCCACCAAGAGTACCATCTTCACCATCCGGACCAAACAGAACATTACTGATGTCACTGGTGTTACTTGTGAGCCTGGGTGCAGGAACAGCCCTCAGTTTATTGTTATATCTGATTAAACCCACATTCGAAACAAGGCAAAGTCTGACGGAGTTTACCAACCTGCCGGTACTTGGAAGTGTCTCAATGATCTGGAGTTCAGCACAGATACAGGAAAGACGGATGGAAATAATGATTTTTGGTGGCACTGGATTGGCATTGATCGGATTCTATTCATTACTGCTAATCTATAATGCAGTAGTGGGCTAAAGCATATACAGGCTATGAAAAAAAATGAGTATTATTGAAAGATCACTGGATAAGCTGAGGAAAAAAACAGATCCTTCATCTGGCAATAAGCCTGGAAGATCTGAAGTAGCCCCTGTGATCAAGACAAGTGAGCCAGCTACATCTGTTGATCCCATTCCTTCCCCTAATACAACTGCAACAACCATTGGAGCCGGGTCGGTCTCTAATGATTGGGGAATGGACAGCTCAATCAACTCTATCGAAATAGATGTAAATAAATTGCGTGGTCTGGGTATGGTTACACCAGATATGGAGCGCAGTAAAATTTCAGAGGAATACCGGTTAATAAAGAGGCCACTACTCAAAAATGCCTTTGGAAAGGGGGCGACAGTAGTTCCAAATGGTAACCTGATTATGGTGACCAGTTCTTTTCCGGG
>Ga0224506_10000641_pt1 | contig 28137 bp, 28 predicted proteins | sample SF_Jan12_sed_USG_2_FD_169108 | JGI IMG/M metagenome (GOLD analysis project Ga0224506, IMG submission 169108) | Sediment microbial communities from San Francisco Bay, California, United States - SF_Jan12_sed_USGS_8_1 | ecosystem: Environmental > Aquatic > Marine > Sediment | place: USA... | reverse complement strand
AGTCGATGCCTAGCTTCTTGTGTCTTGCCGGCATGGTGTTTGTGCAAAACACGTCGACCTTAAGCTTTTTGATGAGGTGCTTCAACAGGTCCTGTCCATCTCTCTGTTTGAGATCAACGGCAATAGCCTCTTTTCCAACGTTAGGAGCTACAAAGTAGCTGTGTCGATCCTCCCCAGCTATTGGTCGGCCGATGTATCGGTTAGGATCGCCCTTGGATTTTCTTCCGGGTATCGGGGTGGGCTCCAGCTTAATGACGCGCCATCCCAAGTGCACGAAGCGAAGCGTTGTATACGTCAGGGTTAAGGCCTGCTCTATACTGAGTACGACTTGGGATTTCAAAGGTCATGCTCCATTGGAATGAAAGATTGTTTTTGAAGCTGGGATTGGCCTTTGCACAATTTTCTTCGATCCTATTCTGTTTGGATACGAACTGTCGTAAAACTTATATCGCATGAAAAATTTGATGTCAAGCATGGTCCAAATTGGCCCAGTTTCTTGCAAATTGGAAATTTTTCTATATAATCTTTTTTGCGCATGATTTGAGGTCGAGTCGTTCAACGACCGATAAATCCAGGAGAAATGTACCGATGATTCTATCCTGGCATCTGGAAGGAGGACAGAATGCTACCAGGCGAGAAAAAATATCCGCATATCTTTAGTCCGATCCAAATCGGGAAAGTCTGGGCAAAAAACCGGATAAAGTACGCCTCAACCGAGACAAACTACAATTACAGTGACGGCTTTGTCTCAGAGAAGGAGCTTGCCTATATCGAAGCCCATGCCCGGGGCGGAGCAGGCATTGTGACGACCCAAGGGGCTTATACAGACCCAAGAGGTGAGGGACAAGGATATGTGGGGATGATGGGAATCTGGGATGATAAGTTTATCCCTGGTTTGAAGAAGATGGCTGACGTCATCCATGCAGGAGATGCCTTGGCCTGTCTCCAACTCATGCATTGCGGCCGGGTGGGAGGGATTAATCTCCCCTATACGGTTGGACCTTCTGCAATCCAGCAAAGGCTGCGTCGCTTTCGCCCGCAGAGAAAAATGAGCATTCCCGAGATCGAGGAGTGCATACAGGAGCATGTTAACGGTGCCAGAAGAGCAGTGGAGGCCGGATATGACATCATAGAGATCTCTGGTATTGTTGGCTATCTCATTTCAAACTTTATCTCTAAATACACAAACTGGCGGAGCGATGAGTACGGTGGGGAAATACAGGGACGATGCACATTCATGAGGAAAATCATCGAAGGAATTCGAGAGGAAATCGGGCCAGATATCGCTCTCGGCATACGTCTATGTAGCTGGGAGATGCTGGATGATATGGAAGGGAATTCAGAAGAAGAGAGCATGGAGTCAATCAGGATAGCCGAGGCTGCTGGTTGTGACTACATCAGCGTGACCGTTGGATGGCAAGAATCCTTAGGTTCGGTCATCTCCAGAGATGTTCCTATGGGAAAATGGCTCTATGTGGGAGAGCGGACAAAGAAAGAGGTTAAGATACCTGTGAGTATGGCCTACAGGCTTTTTGTTCCCGATATCCCAGAAAAGGCTATTGCCGAAAAGAAGCTCGATATCTGGGAGATGTGCCGACCAATGATCGCTGACCCAGCCCTGCCAAATAAAATAATGTGGGACAGACAGGAAGATATCATCCCTTGCGTAGCTTGCCAGGTCTGTCTGGCCCGGCTTTTCCGTGACGCCCCCGTCAACTGCACGGTCCGTCCTTCCTGCGGCCATGAAGGAGAGCGCGAATGGGGCTACTATAGATTTCCTAAGGCAGAGGTTAAGAGAAAAATTATCGTGGTCGGTGCTGGCATCGCAGGCCTCCAGTGTGCCCGTATTTCTGCTGAAAAGGGGCACGAGGTCACCGTTTATGAAAAGACAGATCATATCGGAGGCCAGTGGTATTATGCTTCGAGAAATCCCTGGGGTGAAGATTCTGATAGATACTGGGATGATGAAGAATTCATGAGATGGGTGAACCATATGAAGGCCCAGTGCGACAAATTCGGGGCGAAATTTGTACTCAACACGCCCGTGACCAAAGAGCTCCTTGAGCGAGAAAAACCAGACTCTCTTGTCATTGCTACAGGAGCTTTGCCCGAAGTGCCTGAGATTCCTGGAGCAGATAAACAACATGTAGTGAGCATGTTTGATGTGTTTACCGGGAAAGTGAAACTGGGCAAAAATGTGGTTATCCTTGGTGGATCTGGTGCAGCCATTTCGCTGACCCTTTTTGTGATCGACACCTTCGAGAAGGAAGGAGTGAAGGATTATAGCTTGGCCATGATTGATCCTGCTCCGCGTTTCGGTCTTGATGTGAATCCTTCCTATATCTGGAGGTACCGGCTCAGGCTCAAGAAGGCAGAGGTCCAGCAGCTCACATACGGGAAAGTTAAAGAGATTACCGATAAAAGTATTGTCGCAGACTGGATGATTGTGGAGAGGAAAACCAAGGAAAGACAGGAATTCAAGGACCAATCCGTTCCTGCGGACACGGTCATACTAGCGAAGCTTGTTCCCAATAAAGAGTTGGGCTACGGCTCTTTCAAAGGCGATACCACGATGATTGGTGATTGTGTTTGGGTGAGGCGGGGTTTTGATGCCATTCAGGATGGATATCGCTTAGGCATGAGGTTTTGAAAGGAGTTTCATATGATATTACCTAAAATTTCCAGTGCTCGACCTAACATACCGGGTACAAAAATGAGTGTTTATCCCCATTCCGGCTCCAGTCATATGGGATTATACCCATGGGTAGATGCCTACAGGTGCAATGGATGTGGAGCCTGTGTGCGGGCATGCCCTCCGGACATCATCGGTCTGTATAAGGGGAAAGCAGCGATCATACTTGACCTTTGTCAGCAGTGTGGAGAATGTTTCGAGTCCTGTCCAGTGGAAGGTGCATTAATATTCAAGCTGCTTCCCGGTTCACCCGAAACTGGAAATATTCCATATTTCTCCAAAATATAGAAGGATAGAGGAGGACACGAAATGCCTGAAAAACTGATAGCAAATTATGTGGATCATATATGTATTGCTGTCAATGATGTAAAAAAGGCAGAAAAGGACTATATCGATGCTTTTGGCTGGGATATTGCCTATCGTTATGTGGATGAGCCAGAGAAGATCAGAGTGACTGGTTTCATGGTCGGTCAGACAGCGATTGAACTCATGGAAGACCTCGACGGCACGGGTGAAGTGGCAAGGTTCATCAGAAGAGCCGGTGAGGGTGTTATGCTCATAAGCTACAATGTGGATAATTGCGAAGAATCTCTAGAATTGTTAAAGAGAAACAGGGTGAAGCTTATCGATCAAAAGCCGAGATTGTTTGCAGAATACAATAGAAAATATGCCTTCATCCATCCTGCAGCCACTCATGGGATTTTGACAGAGGTCATCGACGGCAAGTATTAAAGCGCTTGTGCAATGAATGTGATAAAGACACCTGGAGAAAAAAGAATCCGAGTCGTGATAGCCAAGCCTGGACTCGATGGGCATGATATGGGCGCAAAAGTTGTTGCTCTCGCCTTGAAAGACGCTGGTATGGAGGTCATTTATACCGGGCTTCATCGGACAATCGAGGAAATCGTGAAAACCGCTCTCGAAGAAGATGTCGATGTGATCGGCATGTCCATCTATTCAGGTGCTCATCTATCCCTGACCAAAAAATTGATGGATCAATTGAAGGAAAAGAGGCTCACAGATAAGCTGGTGTTGGTCGGTGGGAATATCCCTCAAAGAGACATCGCAAAACTCAAAGAATATGGAGTTGATGGAGTCTTCCCTGTGGGGTCCAAGCTTGATGATATTGTTGACTTTATCAAAAAGAGGATGAAAGACTAGCATGAAAAGAAACAACTCAGAAGAACTAAAAGAGATCGTTCTTGAGTCCGGAATCAAAGTGAAGCCTGTCTATGGTCCTGAAGATACCAAAGACCTGAATTATGAGGAAAAGATAGGTCGACCAGGCGAATATCCGTTCACAAGAGGCATCCATCCCTTGATGTACCGAAAACGTCCCTGGACCATGCGTCAATATTCTGGTTTTGGAACCTCTAAAGAAACAAACGAAAGGTTTAAATGGCTTTTGGAACAGGGCCAAACGGCACTGAATGTGGCTTTTGATTTACCAACACAACTGGGATTGGATTCGGACGATCCGTTTGGGGAGGAAGAGGTCGGAAGGGTAGGAATGGCTATAGATACATTAGAAGATATGGAAGAAGCTTTTTCTGGTATTCAGATTGATGAAATCAGCACATCCTTGACCATAAATCCTGTGGCTTCAGTGCTTTTGGCCATGTATCTTGTAGTGGCCGAGAAACAGCGTGTATCTTGGGATCAAGTAAGAGGTACCACGCAGAATGATATATTGAAAGAGTATATCGGGAGAGGGACCTGGATTTTTCCTGTAGAACCTTCGATCCGCCTTATCGGCGACATGGTTGAATTCTGCTCTCGGAACGTTCCCAAATTCAATCCCTTCAGCGTGTGCGGCTACCATATCAGAGAATCTGGAGCGACTCCGATTCAGGAGATGGCCTATGCCTTCCAGATTGCTATCACCTATATCCAGGAAGTGCTCAGACGAGGACTTAAGATCGATAATTTTGCCGGAAGGATTGCCTTCAACTTCGACATCCACGGAAACATATGGGAGCAGGTAGCAAAATTCAGGGCGGGAAGAAGGCTCTGGGCAAAGATCATTAAGGAACGTTTTGGAGCCAAAAATCCCCGATCGATGACATTGAGGATGATTGCTGGAGGAGGGGGTGGCGGTCTCACTGTGCAGCAGCCCGAGAATAATATCGTACGGGGAGCCTACTATGCCTTGATATCTGCATTGTCGGGAACCCAGACCATGGCCCTATGTTCCTATGATGAAGCTTATACCATTCCTTCAAAGAAAGCTGCGCTCCTCAGCTTGAGAACGATGCAGATTCTGGCTGACGAGATGGGTCTTAGGGATACGGTCGATCCCCTAGGTGGGTCTTATTATATTGAATGGTTAACTGATGAAATGGATAAGAAGATTGTAGAATGCATGGAGAAGGTGGACACCTTGGGGGGAATGATCAAGGCCGTAAAAGAGGGGCACATCCAGAGAGAAGTGAGTCGCCAGGCGTACCTGAGAGAAAAGAAGATTCAATCAGGAGAAATCACAAAAATTGGGGTGAATAAGTATATCGCGGCGGAAGAAACTGCAGATATCGAATTGCATCCTTTTGATCCATCGGTTGCTGAAGAACAAAAGAGAAAATTGAAGGAAATAAAGGCCCGCAGAGATGCTGACCAGGTAAAGCAGGCATTGGGTGAATTGAAGAAGGCCGCTCTGACGAATGAGAATGTGATGCCACACATGTTGAGGGCTGTGAAGAGATATGCCACTTTGGGAGAAATAACCAGGATTTTCAAGGAAGTCTTCGGAGAATTTGAAGAACCCAAAGGATTATGACGGAATACAAAATCGGAATAGATGTCGGTGGAACGTTTACAGATTTTCTTCTAACCTCAGATGAAGGCGAGTCAGAAATATACAAAGTCTTGTCAACGCCGGAAGATCCATCGATCGGATTGATCAATGGTCTGGCCGAAATGGCAAGGAACCATGAAATCCCATTAGAGCATTTCATCAAAAAGGTCAAAACAATCGTCCATGGCACCACAGTAACCACAAATGCCGTCTTGACCAGGAAGGGAGCTAAGACAGGTCTTTTGACGACAAAGGGTTTAAGGGACGCCCTGGAAATGCGACGAGGAATTCGGGAAGAACAGTATAACAACCGCTACACGAATGTCGAACCATTAGTTCCGAGATACATGAGATGTCCTATCGAAGAACGTCTTGATCACAAAGGAGATGTCGTCATTGAATTGAAGGAATCGGATGTGTTTCATGCAGCAGAGCTTTTTAAAAAAGAAGGCACTGAAGCCATCGCCATCTGCTTCATGAGCTCTTTTGCCAACGATATTCACGAATCCAAGGCCGCAGAGATCATCAAAGCAGAAATGGGGATTGGGCTCGATAAATCAAGCCCCTACTTGACAGTATCATCTGAATTTTTGCCTAGTATTCGATTCTATGATCGTGTTTCGACCACAGTGCTCAATTCTTATGTGGGTCCCATCCTGAGGAGTTATTTGACGAGCCTTGTTAAAAAATTGAACGACATAGAATTTAAAGGAGTACTGCTCATCATGCAATCCAACGGGGGTGTCGTTTCACCCCAGATTGCTGTCGATAATGCAGCTGTTACACTCTTGTCAGGGCCGGCGGCCGGGCCAGTTGCTGGGATCGAGTACAGCTCTGTGCAGGATTACAGAGACTGTGTAACCATTGATATGGGGGGGACGAGTTTTGATGCCGCCCTTATCAAGGATAAAACGCCTCTTGTTACCACAGAAGGAGAAATTGATCGGCTGAGGATAGCTCTGCCGATGCTGGGGATTGTGACCATCGGTGCTGGAGGCGGAAGTATTGGTTGGGTAGATGAGGGCGGACTCTTGCGAATGGGCCCACAGAGTGCTGGATCGAATCCAGGACCTGCATGTTATGATTTAGGAGGCGAATCACCGACATGCACGGATTCTGACTTGATACTCGGTTATCTGGATAAAGATTTTTTTGCCGGAGGGAAAATCCCCCTGAACTATGAAAAAGCAGAGAAAGCCATAAAAGAAAAGATTGCAGATCTGTTGAAGATGGATGTGGTGGAGGCTGCAGCAGGAATGTATCGAGTCATAAACGTTAACATGGCTACAGGAGTGCGGGAGGTCAGCGTGAAGCGGGGCCACGATCCGAGAGAATTTCCTTTAGTCGTTGCGGGAGGGGCAGGACCTGTCCATGCCTGTATGATTGGCCTGGAGCTTGAGATTCCGGTTATGATCATCCCCAAAGAATCGTCCATTTTCTGTGCAGCCGGAATGTTGATGTCTGATTTGAAGCACGATTTCGTCAGGACCTATTCAACAGCTTTGTCGGAAATCAATGTGCAGAAGTTCAGGTCTCTTTTCGAGGAAATGGAAGAAGAAGCCACAAAGCTCCTTGAATCAGAGCTCATACCAAAGGATTCTATTCAACACATCTACTCTCTGGATATGAGGTACATCAAGCAATATCATGAGGTGAATGTGGGAATGGCGAAGGAAGATATTGAAACCGGAAAGATTGAACGCGTGGCGAGCCAATTCCACCCTGAACACAATCGGCTCTATGGATATTCTTTGGAGGAACAAGGGACACCCATAGAACTTATCAACCTTAGACTCTTAAGCAGAGGGAAAACAGTCAAGCCAAGATTTAGAAAGGAAGACTATGACGGGAAGAATCCATTCAAGGCCTTCAAAAAGAGACGAAAAATCTTTCTGCCGCTTGAGAGGACCTTCAAAGACGTGCCGGTTTATGATGGACATAAACTGAGGTGCGGGAACAGAATGGAAGGACCGGCCATAATCGAACAGGTCAACACAACGACTTTTGTCACACCGGAATACAATGCTGTGTGCGATAGTTATGGGAGTTATACCGTATACATCAAGACAAAGGAAGAGGAGATTCAAAAGAAGCTGGGGATTGAGAAATAAAATGAAGATAGACAAAATCTTGGCATCGGTTTTTCAGAGAAGATTTAAATCGATAACAGAAGAGATGAGCATTGTCCTGACCAAAACAACCCGTTCACCCATTCTCTGCGAAGCTAAAGATTTCGTTACCGGTCTTTACGATGGACAAGGAAAAATGCTCGAGCAGACAGAAAACCTTCCCATCCTCTCCTTCTCTCTTGGACCCGTGTGTGAATATATCGTCGATTATTTCGGCGATGAAATCTTCCCCGGTGATGTCATCTTTCATAATGATGTCTTCTCCATGGGCAACCAGAACAACGATGTCGCTGTGTACAAGCCAATTTTTTTCGAAAATAAACTCATAGCGTGGGCGGCTGCAAAAGGACATCAGGCAGATGTTGGAGGAGCCGTTCCTGGAGGGTACAATCCTAAAGCCACCGAGGTTTGGCAGGAAACGCTCCGCATACCGCCTGTTAAGGTATACGAGCGGGGTAAATTGAGGAAGGATGTATGGGACCTCATTTTCGCCAACATTCGTTTTGATATCGTAGCAGCCGATATGAGAGCTCAAATGGGATCATGTATCGTGGGAGAAAGGGGCATTCTAAACCTTGTGGATAAATACGGATTCGAGGTCTTTGAAACCCATAAAGAATATCTTTTTGATTCGACAGAAAAGATGATGCGCGCCGAGATAAAGACAATACCCAATGGGGTGTATGAAGGAGAAGCAACCGTCTATTATGATGGGCGAACACCTGGTTCGAAATACAAGATAAGAGTCAAAATTACCGTTGAGGATGAAGAAATAATCTTTGATTATTCAGATACAGATCCTCAAACAAACGGATTTGTTAACGGCACCTATACTTCCTCTGCGAGTGCCACACTTTTGACCTTTCTCCAGATGGTGAATCCCGACATGCCTCACAACGACGGAATGGTGAAACCTGTGAAAATCATCATACCAGAAGGGACGATTCTGAATGCTCGGTATCCTGCTGCTACAACCTTTGGAAACCATCTTTGTCCTCCCAATGCTGATGCGATCATTCGTGCTTTGTCTCAAGCGATTCCCGAGAGAGTCACTGCGGGATGGAACCAGCTTTTATGCTATCTGACGAGTGGATATGATCCTCGCAAGAAGGGTAACTATGTCGATATCGGATTTTTAGGATTGAAAGGAGGCTCCGGTGCAATCCATGGAGTGGATGGATATGATCATATCGGTATGATCGATGCTTCTGGGGGCGTGCTCGATCAGGACTACGAGATGTTTGAACAGCAGACTCCTCATCTGTTACTCAAACATCAGTATTGGCCTGATTCAGCCGGAGCCGGTCAATGGAGAGGAGGCCTTGGTGTGGAAACGGAGTTCAAGATAGGAGGAGAGAATACCAAAGTCGTGACTTTTGGAGATGGGGATGTGGAGCCTGCCTTTGGACTGTTTGAGGGAAAGAGCGCGACTTTGAATAAGATAGAGCTGCATTATCCAGATGGAAAGATATACAAAACCACCAGCAAGGATCTGGTTGAAAACGTTCCTTCAGGAACAGTTCTCTTTCAACAGGCAGGAGGAGGGGGGGGCTACGGCGATCCCTATCTGCGATCAGCCGAGCAGATTGTGAAAGAAGTAAAGAATGGAATCATAAGTGTCGATGGAGCAAGAGAAGATTACGGTGTGGTCGTCGATCCCGAAACTTTTGAGCTGGATAAGGATGAAACTGAAAAGATCAGAAAAAAAAAGATGTGATTCTGTGTATAGAATTCTGAATTTTGTTTCTTATTTAATCCTGTGAAACCACATCAGCGGCAACCATAACTGGTGGCCGTAGGGTATCTTTTTGTGATTCACTAGGACTTCGGTACTCTCCCATTCATGGACGAGGTTGAACAGTTTGAAAAGCTCTTCAACCTCGGCGGGTGTATAAGCGGCTGAATGACGGATCCACTCTCCGCTTCCCTCCTCTTTGTATGTGGGATTTCTCTTTGCTAGATCCACAGCTTTTGTATAATTGGGGGAGATCTTATGACCGAACTCTATGGTGATCTTAAACGCCTTGGCCTGAGTGCTGGGGTGCAGAAGGCTGTCTAATTTTTCTTCGGTCGCATCATCTGTCCCCTGGCTCTTTTTTTCCGCCATTCTATCTACCCTGTCTCCTTCCGATTCTATATATGACATAGGTTCGGATTTGTCAACTTGAATCAGCTCAAAGTAAGCATTTCTCTTTCCGTGATGAGGGAAACATCTGACCTCATTGAGAAGTGTGGCGCCGGGGACCGGCGCTGTGACAGATGACACCTTCATAATGAATTGTCATGGAAATAGAGATGCTTTCCAGGTCAAATGATGAGCATACAGTCGCCGTAGCTGTAAAACCTGTATTTTTGGCAAACAGCTTCCTGGTAGGTTTTTTTGATCAGATTAAAACCTGCAAAGGCAGACACCAGCATCAGGAGTGTTGATCGAGGAAGATGGAAATTGGTCAAAAGCTTATCGACAACCTTGAACTCATAGCCTGGGTAGATGAACAGATGGGTAGAAAATTGCCCTGAACGTATCGCCCCTCCTTCGAATGCACTCTCCAGGGCTCTGACCGATGTCGTACCCACGGCAAAGATCGGTTGACCCTCTGTTCTTGCATTTGTAATGACCTGTGCAGTCTTTGGATTTATGGTATAGGTTTCCGCAAGCATGTGATGATCTTCAACTTTTTCCGCTCTGACCGGTTGGAAAGTGGCAAGCCCCACATCCAGAGAGAGCTTACAAACCATAACACCCATGTCTTTGATTTTTTTGATGATCTGAGGGGTGAAGTGCAGACCTGCTGTGGGAGCCGCAATCGAGCCATCCCTGCGAGCGAAAACGGTCTGATATCTTTCCAGATCCATATCCCTTAAAACTCTGTCTTTTTTCCTCCGTTTGATGTAAGGGGGAAGCGGAGCATACCCCTCTCTTTTTAATAGAGTGACAACATCTTTTGAGTGAAATTGAAGCCAGCGTTTGCCTTCAGACCCGATTTCTATGATCTGTCCCTTGAATCCCTTTGAAAAAAAGATCTTGTCACCAAGCCCTGCCTTTTTGGCGGGGCGGCAGAGCACCTCCCAAATCCCGTTTTTTTCTTCCCTGAGGAAGAGAAATTCGATGGATCTCCCGTCTTCCATGGTTCCCCAAATTTTTGCCGGAATAACTTTGGACGAGTTCAGGACCAGAATATCTTCTTTAGTCAGATATTCAGGAATATCGGAAAAATCGGAATGGATGATTTCGCCTGACTCTTTATGAAGAACCAACATCCGTGATTGGTCTCTTTCAAGAAGCGGAGTTTGAGCTATGAGTTCAATCGGAAGGTCGTAATCAAAATCCGAGACTAACATGATTCATTGTTATAATTTCACAAGGGAATTCAGCTCACTTTTTAAAGAGCTTCCCCTGATGGGGGGAATGTGGGTTGAGCCCGAAATGTTCATAAGCCTTTTGCGTCACCTGGCGTCCTCGAAGGGTTCGCTCCAGAAATCCTATCCGCATCAAAAATGGTTCATATATGGATTCAATCGTATCCTTCTCTTCGTCGATGGCTGCAGAGATTGTGCTGATTCCAACTGGACCTCCTCTGAAGTTTTCGATAATCGTCATCAGGATTTTGCGGTCCACATCATCCAGGCCGAGAGAGTCGACTTCCATCATATCCAGAGCCCTAATGGCTTCGTTCGAGGTGATCTTTCCGTCGGCGATGACATCGGCATAGTCCCTGACCCGCCGCAGCAGTCTGTTGGCTACCCTGGGAGTTCCACGGCCTCGGCTGGCAATATGTTGGGCTCCTTTGTCATTAATGCTCACGTTGAGAATGGAGGCAGATCTTTTTATGATTTGTTCCAGGTTCCCATCGTCGTAGTAATCAAGTCGGTGGATGATGCCGAAGCGTCCTCTGAGCGGTGCCGTTATGCGTCCTGCCCGGGTTGTGGCTCCGATAAGGGTGAATTTTTTGAGCTGGAGCCTATGGCTTCTGGCGCTTGGTCCCTGGCCGATGACAATATCCAGGCGGAAGTCCTCCATGGCCGAGTACAGGATTTCCTCCACGGCCGGATGCAGACGATGGATCTCATCTATGAAGAGGATCTCTTTATGCTGCATGTTGGAGAGTATGGCGGATAGGTCTCCGGTTCTTTCGATCACAGGACCGGATGTGGGTTTGATTCCCACTCCAAGTTCTTTGGCTATCAGGAGGGCCAAGCTCGTCTTTCCCAAGCCTGGTGGGCCGTAAAGGAGAACATGATCGAGGTGTTCATCTCTCTTGCGGGCCGCCTCAATAAAGATCTTCAGGGTTGTCTTTATGGTCTCCTGCCCGATAAACTCGTCGAAATTTCTGGGTCGAAGACTGTCCTCAAACTCAATGTCTTCTTTTGTCCGGATAGGACTCAACACATCTGTCATTCATGCTTCCCTTGTTACTAATAGTAATCATAAGCAACAGATTAGTAAAGTGTGAATGTCCGATTAGGATTAAATTTTTGCCAATCTCTTCAAGCTCTCTCGCAGAAGTTTTTCAAGTCCCGCTTCCAAGGAATAAGTCTGGATGCAGTCATCGACGATTTTTTCTACCTCTCTTCTCTTGAATCCAAGGTTTGTCAGGGCCGATATCAAATCTTCTTTTTCTTTTGAACTTGAAGTTTCTAAAACTTTCTCTTTCAGATCCAGTTTTTCCTGGAGCTCTAGGGCAATGCGCATGGCTGTTTTTTTCCCGATACCAGGGATAAGGGAGATGCGGGCGACATCGGCGCGCCTGATGGCATCCTCAAGATCCGAGGCTTCGATCCCAGAGAGTATATTCAGGGCAATTTTAGGGCCAATCCCTGATATGTTGATGAGTTTCAGGAAGAGATCCCTCTCTCTCTCAGAGTAAAAGCCATACAAGGCGAGGGAGTTATCTGTCATATGAGTGTAGATGTAAAGCTCTGCCGTCTGGTTGAGGTCTCCGAGCTTCAGGTAGGTTGAGAGAGGAATCCAGGCAGAATAACCCACTCCGCCAATATCAAGGATGACCTGGTTGGATGATTTTTGGATCAAACTCCCTTTTAAATAGGCGATCATTTTGTCTTGCTCTCTATCCTCCGGATTCTTTGACTTTTTGCTCAAAAATTCTCGTGTTTAAGTGGCAATAAGCAGCAGCCAGGGCATCTGACGCATCGGTTCCCAAATCAGGCGTTTGGATATGGAGAAGGGTTTTTATCATCGTTTTCACCTGGTCCTTATCGGCTTGCCCGTAACCCGTAACAGCTTTTTTGATTTCCAGGGGAGAATATTCGTAGAGCTCACAATCATGAGAAGCGACAGCCACGAGAACCGATCCTCGAACCTGACCTAAGGTGATAGCAGTCTTTATGTTTTGGGCATAGAAAGGATTTTCTATAGCGACCTCAGTCGGCTTGTACATCTGGATGATCTCTTCCAGATGATTTCTGATCATGTTTATCTTATGATGGAAGAGAAGGCGACGGGAAGGTTTTATGGCGCCGTATTTCACCACCGAATAGCTGTTGTCAGAATACTCGATGATGCCGAATCCTGTGGATTGGACGCTCGGATCGATACCAAGAACCCTCATGTTTAGTCTGCAGTTGACCGTTTATTGAATACAACAGAATGAGAGGGGCTTTTTTCAGTCTGAATATTTTGCAATTTCTTCTTCGTCTATATCAAAATTGGCCCATACATTCTGGACGTCATCATGGTCTTCCAGCTCTTCCATCAAGCGAAGAAGCTGCTGTGCCTGTTTTCCTTCCAACTTCACATAATTTTGAGGAATTTGTCCCAGGTTAGAGGCTGCGATTTTGATTTTGTTGTCTTTTAATGCATTAACAACGTGTTCGTATGTATCAGGAGGCGTGAAGATTTCATAATTGCTGCCGTCCTCTCTTAAATCCTCGGCGCCAGTTTCCAAGATGATATCGAGGAGGTTATCTTCGGATGCGTTGGATTTTTCGACAACCACATACCCCTTTCGTTTGAACATCCAGGCCACACAGCCGGACTCGCCGATATTTCCTCCGTTTCTACTGAAGATATGCCGTAGTTCGGAAATGGTTCTGTTCTTATTGTCTGATAATACTTCTATGAGAATAGCCACACCACCAGGTCCGTATCCCTCATACGTGAATTCTTCGTAGGTTGTTCCCTCGAGCTGACCCGTGCCCTTCATGATGGCTCTTTTGATGTTATCTGCAGGCATGTTGACCGCTTTTGCTTCTGCAATAGCTTTTCTCAGTCTCGGATTGGTATCAGGATCTCCGCCGCTTATACGTGCAGACATAGAAAGTTCGCGAATGATTTTGGTGAAGATTTTCCCCCTCTTGGCATCCTGAGCTGCCTTTTTATACTTAATGGAATGCCATTTAGAATGCCCTGACATTTTGACTCCTCAAGTAACGACTCAACAGAATTCTAACATAAAGTCATTAGGAATTGAAGGGGATACCTAAAGGTTTGAGGAAAGGTTTGGGGTCAGCCCTTGACTTTGGACAAAAAAGAAGCTGTCCCACTAACGGCATATTTTTAGCAACGCACTTGACAAACTATAGGGGGGTATAGTATAATAATATCGAAAGAGGATTTAAGATTGTTAAGAAAAAATAAGATTCAAATAAGGAGGTAAACAAAATGTGGGGAGAACATTGGATGTTTGGAGGTTTTATGTGGATATTTTGGATTGCCGTTCTTGTTGCACTTTTCTTCCTTATCAAATGGATAGTCCAGCAAAAACCTGGCGACCAGAAACATGAAGAAAATGCTATGGATGTGTTAAAGAAGAGATATGCAAGAGGAGAAATTGATAAAGAAGAATTTGAGCAGAAAAAGAAAGATTTATTATCATGACCCCAACAAGGAGTAGATTATGAAACTAGTAAAGGCCTATATTAGAACTTTTATGGCAGATGATGTCATTAATGCGTTGAAAGAACTTAAAGCACCGAGGATTACGGCAATTGATGTCAAGGCACTTGGAGACGAGATTGATCCGAGTGATCTTAAAATCTCCGCAAAACTAAGTTCGACGTACACCACGATGGTAAAGATTGAGCTTATTTGCACTGATGATTGTGTGGAGAGAGTAAAGGAGACAATTTTGAAGTATGCAAGAACAGGGTATAAAGGCGATGGTTTAATTGCCATTTCGAATGTAGATGAGGCCATTAGTATCAGAACTGGTAAAAAAAATGGTGTTTTACCCTTTTTAAATTAGGAAATTGAGAAGAAGGTGAAATGAAATTTTAAAAAGGAGGTGAATAAGAATGAAGAATCCGATCGTGAGAAAAAGAAAGGTTGCTATTGAAAGTTTGGCCCAGGTTCCAGACATCAATCGGATTGAAGAGAGCCTGTTGAGGATAACAGGGATGATTTCTGTAGATGTAGATGTTCAAAAAAATGTCTTCAGATTAGAATATGATCTGAGAAAAATAAAATTTGAGGTTATAGAGAAATCAATAAAAGAATTGGATTTGAAGTTGTCTCAGAAATTTTTCCAAAGATTCAAAAGAGGAATGGCTAAATTCACTGAACAGAATGAATTGGATAATCTAAATGCTCCATTATCAACATGTTGTGATGATCCTAAAGGAAATGTCCGGGATTGTAATAGTTGTATTACGCAAGGAAAAAATTTTTAAGCAACAAAAATACTATAGTGGGGTATAGTAATGAGGATAAAAGTAAATTCAATATAAGGAGGAAAAAATGTTAATGGGAGGCATGGGAATCTTATGGATTCTGATATTAGTAGGTATCGCTTTTTTGTTTAAAGAGAGCTTTCAGAGGAAAGGAGAGGATAAAGTTAAAAATCAAGCTAGTGCATTTGAGGTATTGAAACAGAGATATGCAAGAGGGGATATCGATAGAAATGAGTTCGAGCAGAAAAAGAGAGATCTTTTATAAATGAGGATTTTATAATTCTTGAATGATCGAAAAATGAATAGTGCGAATGTTTCATCAGATACTTTGATGGTTGTCGAGTTGGCTTCGGCTTTCAAATCAGACAATTTGCTTTAAATATCTGGGGAAGAGAAAAATGAATTCAGTCAAAGCTAAATTAACAAGAAGGAATTTTGTTAATTACCTTTTGGGAGGAAGTCTAATCGGCACAATTTTGACTTTTCTTTACCCTGTTATACGCTTTGTAATACCCACAAAACAAGCTGAGACTCTTGCGAATCAGGTTCAAGCAGGACAGGTCGGGGAGTTGGCTCCAAATTCTTTTAAAATTTTCAAATTCGGAAATTCTCCAGGTATCCTAATCAATACACTATCCGGAGAAATTAAAGCTTTTACAGCGATCTGTACTCATCTGGCCTGTACTGTGCGATACGATAGCGAAACGCAAACCATACATTGCCCGTGTCATAATGGCCGGTTTGATCTGGCCGGTAATGTTCTATCTGGACCACCGCCAGCGCCTCTGGAGGAATATGGAGTAGGAGTGGTTGGAGAGGATATCCTCGTTTTGAAAAAAGGTTAATAAAAAAAATCAAAATCCTGAAAGGAGGTGAGGAAGATGGTAGAAAGAGTTAAAGATTTGGTTTGCGGAATGGAATTTGATAAAGAGACAGCAAGCGGCACATTCGAATACAAAGGAAAATTCTATTATTTTTGCAGCCTTGGGTGCAGAAATAAATTTGCCGAGGATCCCAAGAGGTACATTGCTCAAGAGGCAAAATGAGTATGTCCTAAAGAAGATGGTGGATCATCGTTTGTATGGACAGATTATAGAGAAAGGAGGTGATTGGAGTGAGTAAGAGCCTGAAGACAGTAGGCATTTTTTCCTTTATCGTAATTCTCGTTCTCGCAGTGGCAACTATTGGCTTTTCCAACCAGCAGAGAGGCAAGATGCACCAGATGGGAATGATGGGAATGATGGGACAAATGGACAACATGATGGGACAGTGCAACAAGATGATGATGAATATGGATAAAATGATGATGCAGCAGTGTCCAGGTATGATGGGCATGATGAACATGAGAGGAATGATGATGAGGATGAACAATATGTCCCAGCATATCAAATACATGATGGAACACATGAATTCGCTGATGATGGATGAAGAATACCAGAAAGATGATGTGATGAAGAGTCACATGGAGTAGATGCAGGAGCACATGAAAAACATGACCGATTCCATGCAGAAAGCCATGGAGACTATGCAGAAGATGGCAGAAAGAAGCTCAGAATTGCAGAAAGAGAAGAAATAGCCAGTCAAAAGAGGGCCAGCACCGTAGAATGTGTTGGCCCTCTAACTCGTCAATTATTCAAGTACCATAACCGGAAAACAGCCGAGGGCATTCGAAAGACCGGATTCGAGCTCAGAGAAGAAGAGGATTTGCTTTTTACGACATTTAAGTTTTTTAAAGCGAAGCCATATATTTAGGTAAAAGGAAGAAAGAGGAAAACAACGTTTCAAAAAGGAGGTTGTCGATGAGAGAGAACATGGGAACAGTTGACCGGGTTATCCGAGTTCTCCTGGCCATACTGGTCGCGGTGCTCTACGTCACAAACCAGATTTCAGGAACAGCAGCCATTGTCCTAGGCATTATCGCCCTAATTTTCCTTCTAACCAGTTTGGTGGGATTCTGTCCCCTATGTGCCCCTTTTAAAATTTCTATTAGAAGGGAGAAAGGAAGCAGTAAGGGTCAACACAACTTTCCCATGCGAATTGCTCATTACATTATAAAATTTGGGAAAGCAAGAATAGAAATCCAACTTGACATACTGTAGGGGGGTATGCTAATATTGTTTAAAAATACTGATATAAGGATCAATTTGATGGAAAGGAGCTTCTAATGAGTAACCAGGTAACGACCCACGAGCAAGAAATCGTCCGTCTGAAAAGGATCGAGGGACAGATCCGGGGCATCCAGAAGATGATCGAAGAAAAGAGATACTGCATTGATATACTGACACAGATTTCCTCCATCGTAGGAGCGATCAAAAGCGTTGAGGAAAATATTTTAAGCAGACACCTCAAGGGTTGTGTCCAGCATTCCTTAAATAAAGGAAGCAAAGAAGACAGAGAAAAGAAGGTTGATGAGGTTATCGAAGTCTTGAGAAAATTCCGAAAATATTGAAAGGAGAAATCGTGAGTTATTACTTCAGCAAAAAAGTTGAGGGAGCTTTTGAGGATGTTCTTGAGAAGACTATGGACATACTTAAAAGTGAAGGCTTTGGCATCCTAACCGAGATTGATGTGAAGGAAACTCTGAAGAAAAAGCTGGGAGTGGATTTCAGAAAATACAGGATTCTGGGAGCGTGTCATCCTCCTTACGCGTATAAAGCTCTTCAAGCTGAGGATAAAATTGGAACAATGCTCCCTTGCAATGTCATTGTCCAGGAAATTGCAGCAAATGAGATTGAAGTCGCCGCCATCGATCCCATAGCATCAATGCAGGCCGTTGAGAATCCAGATTTACTGCCTGTCGCACAAGAGGTTCAACAGAAATTGAAAAATGTCATTGAAGGAATTTAAAGGGAGGAAGATCATGGCAAAAGATCCTGTATGTGGAATGGATGTCAAAGAGGGCGAGGCTGCAGGAACTTCTATATACAGGGGCAAGACGTATTATTTTTGTGCCCCAGGATGCAAGAAGAAATTCGATGAACATCCCGAAGTCTACATCAAATCGGATGAGAGTGAGATAGAGGAGGATGAGGAAGGGGAGTCATCCGCAGAAGAAAGCAGTGAGGCTGAGACACAAAAATTCCAGGAACAGAGACTCGAACGAATCGACCTTCCCATCGTGGGGATGAGCTGTGCCAGCTGTGCCTCCACGATTCAGCGAGGCCTGTCAGGTTTGAAAGGTGTCTCTAAAGCCAACGTCAATTTTGCCACCTCAAAAGCGACGGTCCTTTTCGAGCCGCAATTGGTAAAACCGGAAGACTTCATCTCCTCGGTGAAAAAAAGCGGATACGAAGTGGGAACAGCTTCGCTCGAGATCCCGATTCAAGGGATGGAGTGTGCCTCCTGTGTCCAGGCAATAGAGAAAGCCCTGCAGCGGACAAACGGCGTGGTAAGGGCATCTGTGAATCTGGCCACAGGAAAGGCCAAAGTCGTATATCTGCCCTCTGAGACAAGCTTTGCAGAATTGAAAAAGTCGATCGAATCCACAGGATACAAGGTCCTTGAAGTGAGCTCCAAGGAAGAGGTGGAGGATGTGGAGAGAATCATACGAGAGAAAGAATACAAGAAGTTGAAGATCAAGTTTCTCGTCGGGGCAGTTTTAGGTCTCATCATTTTTTTAGGAAGCACGCGCCAATGGTTTCCTTGGGTTCCTGCTCTTTTGAGCGATTATTTTGTGCTATGGGCCATTGCGACTCCTGTGCAGTTCTGGATTGGCTGGCAGTTTTACAGGGGGGCTTGGGGCTCATTCAAGCACAGGAATGCAGACATGAACACGCTTATCGCTGTTGGGACATCAGCGGCCTATCTCTACAGTGTGGCTGCAACCTTGGTCCCTTCATTCTTTGAAAAAGGCGGCATAAGACCTGAGGTTTATTTTGATACATCTGCCTTGATCATTGTGTTGATCTTACTCGGAAAACTCCTTGAAGCGAGGGCTAAAGGGCAGACATCAGAGGCTATCAAGAAGCTCATGGGATTACAGGCCAAAACCGCTCGCGTCATTAGAAATGGCAAGGAACAGGATATTCCTGTGGAGGAAGTCCTGGTCGGAGATTTCGTTCTGGTCAGACCTGGCGAGAAGATTCCTGTCGATGGGGTTGTTGAGGAAGGAAAGTCAGCGGTGGATGAATCGATGATCACAGGAGAGAGCATCCCTGTCAAGAAAGAGCCAGGTGATGAGGTTATAGGAGTCACCATCAACAAAACGGGAAGTTTTAAATTTAAGGCCACGAAGGTAGGAAAAGACACGGCGCTCGCCCAAATCATCAAGCTTGTCCAGGACGCCCAGGGTTCCAAGGCGCCTATCCAGAGATTGGCCGATGTCATCAGCGGGTACTTTGTTCCAATTGTTATCTCCATCGCTCTGGCCACCTTTGTCATATGGTTCAATTTTGGGCCTTCCCCGGTTCTGACTTTTGCACTTTTGAATTTCGTAGCCGTAATGATTGTAGCCTGCCCGTGTGCCTTAGGGCTGGCCACTCCGACTGCAGTGATGGTAGGAACCGGAAAAGGAGCAGAAAAAGGAATACTGATCAAAGGAGGAGAAAGCCTCGAGATGGCTCATAAACTCAACACCATTGTTTTTGATAAAACAGGCACTCTTACAAAAGGAGAGCCCGAAGTGACCGATATTATCACCGCAAACAGCTCCTCAGAAGAAGAGGTGCTCAAGTTCACGGCCAGTGCAGAGAAAGCATCCGAACATCCACTCGGAGAGGCCATCATAAAGAGGGCCAACGAGAGAAGGCTTGTGCTCGATGAGCCTAAGGATTTCAAAGCCATTGAAGGCCAGGGAATCGAGGCTACTGTAGATGGCAAGAGCGTTCTCGTAGGAAACCTGAAATTGATGAATGAAAGAAAGATAGACGTTGGTGACCTAAAGAGGCAAGCAGAAGAGCTGGCTGGGGAAGGAAAGACTCCCATTTATGTCTCCTTAAATGGCAAGATATCTGGACTGATAGCTGTGGCCGACACCCTGAAGGAAAACTCTATCCAGGCTGTGAAAAGGCTCAAAAATCTGGGCTTAAAGGTTGTGATGCTCACCGGAGACAACCAGAAGACCGCAGAAGCTATAGCCAGGAAAGCAGGGATCGACAGAGTGCTCTCTGAGGTTCTTCCAGAGGACAAGGTGCATGAGATCAAGAGGCTCCAATCAAAAGGGATGAAGGTAGCTATGGTTGGAGATGGGATAAATGATGCTCCCGCTCTGGCACAGGCAGATGTAGGGATAGCTATAGGCTCTGGGACGGATGTGGCGATGGAGGCCTCGGATATCACACTTATTAAAGGCGACCTAAACGGTGTGGTTTCAGCCATAGGATTGAGTAAGAAGACCATCAGAGTGATAAAGCAGAATCTCTTCTGGGCATTCTTTTACAACACTTTGGGTATACCGATAGCTGCTGGCGTCCTGTATCCTGTCTTCGGAGTCTTGTTGAATCCGATTTTTGCATCTGCAGCGATGGCTTTCAGCTCAGTCTCTGTAGTATCCAACTCCCTAAGGTTGAGAAGAGCCAAGCTTTGATTTCTCCAGGAGGTTGATGATGTTGTCGAGATTGATTGTAACGTTATCAGGCATGCTTCTTGTTGTGTTGGTCAATTGGTATTTCTTTTTTTCTAAGAGAAGATCTACCTCAGCCCAGATAAGGCAGACAGGGATTCAAGAGGTGAAGATTATGGTTAAAGGAGGGTATGATCCGGATGTTATCGTTGTAAAAAAGGGGATTCCCGTTCGTTTGAACTTCTACCGGGACGAAACGGCTGATTGCTCGGATACAATCGTCTTCGGAGATTTTAATGTACGAAAGCCTCTTCCGGCATTCCAAACCACATCCGTAGAATTTACTCCAGAAAAAGAAGGAGAGTATGTTTTTACCTGTGGTATGGGCATGCTTAGAGGAAAATTGATAGTGAGGTAAAAATTTTTTTCTAGTCAATTGATTAAAAATATAGATTCAATAAGGAAGGGTAATATGCGTAAGATTTTTATGTGTTTTCTAATCGTCGGAGTGTTCTCATATCCGTTACTTGCTCGGCCTCAACAACCACAAAAAGGTAAGCCCATTTTGTCCGATCTAATTCAGGAGGCCCTTGATAACAATCCCAGGCTTGATGCTGCTGTCCAGAGAGTTCTTTCCGCAGAGAGAGCCATACCTCAGGCTGGTGCCTTGCCTGATCCGAAGATCACTTTAGGTTTGATGAACCTGCCAATGAACAGCTTCACTTTTGACCAGGAACCCATGACAGGAAAACAGATTGCGGTCATGCAGATGTTTCCCTTTCCAGGGAAGCTCGCCTTGAGTACAGATATGGCGGAGTTCGAAGCAACTGCGGTCAGACATCAGAAAGAAGAAGTCCAGAATCAAATCATCCAGATGGTCAAGCGCGCCTATTATGACCTGTATGCTGTCGACCATGCCACCGAGACAGTTCAAAGAAACAAAGATTTGATGGGACAGCTCATTCGCGTAGTCGAGATCAAATATGCTACGGGATCAGGACTGCAGCAGGATGTGCTCCGCTCACATGTTGAACTCTCGAAACTTGAGGACGACTTGATTATGTGGAAACAGAAACGGCTCACCATAACAGCAAAACTGAATAGTGTTCTGAACAGACCAGCAAACACTCCATTTGACACAACACCTCAAGATCTTGATCCACCTGCCCAGCTGGACCTTGCTCTTGCTCCTGATGAGATCGAGCAGCAGAGGCCTTTGCTGAGGGCCTGGAGAGAAAAAATACAGAAGGCTGAGACTGCGGTCAAATTTGCGCGCCGTGATCGCTGGCCCAATATCACAGTAGGCGCCAGTTACAGCCAGCGAGATGATTTAGAGACAGGCGCAAAGATGCATGATTTTTTCTCTGCCTCGGTGACACTGGATATCCCTCTTTACGTTAAACGCAAGCAGAATCAGAAAATTGCCGAGAGACAACTCGAAATGAAGGCAGCCGAAGCCGAATACCAGAATGTTTTGAACGAAGTTCTGGCGGAGATCGAAAGTCTTAAGGCTGAACTGGAAAGGAATCGGAAAAGAGTCGAGCTCTACAAGGGCGGAATCTTACTGCAAGCGCAGCAGTCGCTCGAGTCGGCTCAGGCGGGATACCAGGTGGGGAAAGTTGATTTTTTAACCGTTGTCGACAACTGGATGAGGCTTCTGAATTATGAGCTGCAGTATCACTTTGCACTTGCTGATTATCACAAGGCCCTGGCGAACTATGATTTCTCCACTGGAGCAAAGTTGTCCTGGAGAGTAATGACAACGGAATGAAAAGGAGTTTGAAATGAGAGTGAAAGTCATTTTTATACTTTTTATAGGAATCCTTGTCGGAGCAGGAGCTACCTATTTGCTGGTGCCTAAGGCTCAAAAGACAGTTGGAACGGAACAGGCGGAAGAGAAACAGTTGTACTCCTGCGGGATGCACCCTGAAGTGATATCGGATAAGCCTGGAAATTGTCCTATCTGCGGGATGAAGCTCACGCCTATAAGGGATACAGGTCAGGGAACAGCTCAGGTCCTAACAGAGGAAGAAAAAAAGGAACGCAAGGTTCTGTACTGGCGTGCTCCGATGGATCCTGCAGAGATCTACGACCAGCCAGGAAAATCCAAGATGGGGATGGATCTCGTTCCTGTTTATGAAGGAGAAGAAGCCGGAGGAGCTGGGAGTATCACGATTGATGGGGCCATCCAACAGAATATGAACCTAAGGACAGCCCCTGTAGAAAGGCGGAATATATCCTGGGTTATCCGTGCATTTGGTCGGATTACATACGCTCAGGATAGGGAGTATTCTATCAACACAAAAATCAGTGGCTGGATCGAGAAACTCTACGTCAACACCGAAGGTCAAAAGGTGAGGAATGGAGAACCCCTGTTGGAGATTTACTCACCAGAGCTTGTCTCCACACAGGAGGAGTATCTTCTTGCTTTGGAGAACTACAAGAAGCTGGTAGAGAGCCCTAACGAGAATATCCGAAAAAGCGCGGGAAGATTGCTCAACCTGACTCGAAGCCGCCTGGAATACTGGGATATTTCTAAAACTGAGATAGAAAAAATAGAGAAAACTGGTGTCGTGCGCCGGACTATCCAGTTGAAATCCCAAATCAATGGCGTTGTCCTCCATAAAGCAGTGGTCGAAGGAGACAAAGTTGGGCCGGGGATGGACCTTTTTCATATAGCCGACCTGAGCAAGGTTTGGGTTGAAGCTGCAATTTACGAATCCGAACTACCTCTTATCAAACAAGGCCAGAAAGCCGAGATAGAAATGGATCAGCTCCGGGGGAAGACCTTAGACGGAAAAGTGGATTTCATCTATCCTTACCTCGATCAGAAATCTCGGGCCAATAATGTCCGTCTGGTGTTCCACAATCCTGATCTTGTCCTGAAACCTGATATGTTTGCAACAGTCCGGATTTATGTGCCTGCAGCCAGTGATTCCCTAGCCGTTCCGGCAGAGTCTGTCATCTATTCTGGAAAGCGACAAATCGTTTTCGTTACCAAAGGAGACGGAAAGTTCGAACCTCGTGAAGTGAAAGCAGGAATCGAGTCCGACGACGGATATGTCCAGGTTGTATCTGGGCTTTTTGATGGAGAAGAAGTTGTGGTCTCCGGTCAGTTCTTACTGGATTCAGAGAGCAGGACGAGAGAGGCGATTGCCAAGATGCGGGCAGCTCAAGCGCAGAAGAAGCAACCAGCATCTGAGAAAGAAGAGAGCAAAGACCACACGCATTCTGCAGACGAACACACTCATGAGGCACAAAAGACTGAGCATAAGATAGATATTGACCGTTTTTATGCCTGTCCGATGCATCCTGAGTTTCTCACAACAGATCCAGATGCGAGATGTCCGGATTGCGAAATGAAGGTTGTTCCGCTCAAGGAATTGGAAGTGAAAGTCAATTTGGAGAAGGCCGAATTTTATACATGTCCGATGCATCCTGAGTTCTTGACCACAGACCCCGATGCCCGCTGTCCTGAATGCGGGATGAAGCTGGAAAAGGTGAAGAAGTAAACGAGCTCGACCTGGGATTCCAGAATTATAAAAAAATGGACAAAAAATATATCGTAGGAGCTGAAGATGCTAGAGAAAATCATTGAATGGTCTGTCAACAACCGATTCCTGGTCATAGTCGGCATATTTGGAATAATCCTCGCTGGCTTTGTAGCGATTCAAACAACACCTGTTGATGCCATCCCTGATCTGAGTGATGTCCAGGTTATTATCTTTACGGAGTTTCCTGGACAAGGTCCGAATGTTGTAGAGGATCAGGTTACATACCCCTTAACGACTGCCATGCTGGCTGTGCCTTATGCCAAAGTGGTGCGAGGCTATTCCTTTTTCGGGTTTTCTATGGTTTACATCATCTTTGAAGATGGAACCGACCTGTATTGGGCTCGAAGCCGGGTTCTAGAATACTTGAACTTTGCGGCTGGTCGTTTGCCCCAGGGTGTAACTCCTCAGCTCGGACCTGATGCCACAGGTGTTGGCTGGGTGTATGAGTACGTCCTTGAAGGCGGAGATCAATATGATCTGCAGCAGCTGAGGTCGATTCAGGACTGGTATCTTCGCTATGAATTGTCCAGCGTCCCGGGGGTGAGTGAGGTTGCCAGTGTAGGAGGATTCGTCAAACAGTACCAGGTCGAAGTGGACCCACTCAAGCTTCAAGCCTACAATTTATCCCTTCCCATGGTCCGGATGGCCATCAAACGCAATAACACTGACGTTGGTGGTCGTTTGATCGAGATGGGTGAAACAGAATTCATGGTTAGAGGACTGGGTTACATAAAATCCCTGGATGATTTGAAAAAAGTGCCTGTTGGCATGGGACCGAACAACGCACCGATCTTGCTAAGAGATATCGCGCGGATCCATATCGGCCCTGAGCTTCGCCGTGGCATCGCGGAGTGGAACGGCCAAGGCGAGACCGTTGGCGGAGTCGTGGTCATGCGCTATGGGGAAAATGCGATCAAGGTCATCGACGGTGTGAAGGCAAAACTGGAGGAGTTGAAGAAGGGCCTCCCTGAAGGTGTGACGATAAAAACAGCCTATGACCGTTCCTCCTTGATCAAACGTGCGATTGCTACTCTCAGAGAGAAGTTGCTCGAGGAAACCCTTGTTGTTGCTTTAGTCATCGTCGTTTTCCTTCTTCACCTGAGAAGCTCATTTGTCGCCGTGTTCACTCTACCGTTAGGGGTTCTGCTGTCCTTCATCGTAATGAGAGTCCAGGGATTGAGCGCCAACATTATGTCTCTGGGAGGCATTGCCATCGCTATCGGCGCCATGGTAGATGCCGTGGTTGTCATGATCGAGAATGCTCATAAACATATGGAAAGGGAACGAGTAGCAGGAAGTCAGGACCGATGGTCGTTGATCATCAGGTCTTCCAAGGAGGTCGGTCCCGCCTTGTTCTATTCCTTGCTCATCATAACTCTTTCGTTTATACCGGTTTTCACACTGCAGCAGCAAGAGGGCCGGCTTTTTAAACCCTTAGCCTTTACCAAGACATATGCCATGGCAGGATCGGCTTTGCTGGCCATAACTGTCGTACCTGTGCTGATGGGTATTTTTATACGTGGGAAGATTCGTCCTGAGGAGAAACACCCCTTGAGCCGGATACTCATCAAGGCTTACAGGCCAGTGATTCATTTTGTCCTCAAACACAAGATTGCAACTATAATTGTGACTGTATTGATAGTCGCGATCACCGTGATTCCGTTCATGAGACTTGGCTCTGAATTCATGCCACCGTTGAATGAAGGAGATTTGTTGTATATGCCGACAACATTGCCAGGAATTTCCATCACAAAGGCAAAGGAACTTCTCCAGCAAACTGATAAGATCATTGCCAGTTTCCCGGAAGTTGAATCTGTGTTCGGAAAGATCGGACGGGCTGAGACGGCTACAGATCCTGCTCCGCTCACCATGATCGAGACCACGATCATGCTCAAGGACAAGGAGGAATGGCGGCCTGGGATGACAATAGAAAAATTGATCGAAGAACTGGACAAAGCCGTCCAGTTTCCTGGCCTGACGAATGCTTGGACCATGCCCATAAAGACACGGATTGACATGCTGAGCACAGGAATCAAGACGCCCGTGGGGATCAAACTCATGGGGCCAGACCTGCAGACTCTCAGCGATCTGGGAGAAGAGATCGAAGCAGTGATCCGCCAGGTTCCTGGCACAGCTAGTGTGATTTCAGAGAGAGTAACCGGAGGGAACTACATCGATTTTGTGATCGACAGGGAAGCGGCTGCTCGCTATGGCTTGTCGGTGGGCGATGTCCAGGACGTGATCATGTCTGCCATAGGCGGAATGAACGTAACCACCACAGTGGAGGGGCTGGAGAGGTATCCTGTGAATGTCCGCTACAGCCGTGAGCTGCGGGACAACCTGTCGGCCTTAAAACGAGTTTTGATTCATACTCCCACTGGGGCTGAAATCCCCCTTGGCCAGGTGGCTGACCTTCAGATCAAGAAGGGCCCTGCGGCCATCAAGAGTGAGAATGCCAGAAGGACCGCATGGCTGTACGTGGATTTGCGAGATATCGATGTGGGATCGTATGTCAAGATGGCCAGGCAGGTCGTCGACAGCACAGTGGAATTCCCGACCGGGTATAGCATCGTCTGGAGCGGGCAGTATGAGTACATGCAGCGGGCTCAGGAACGTTTGCGCCTTGTCGTCCCCATCACTCTAATGATCATTTTCCTGTTGCTGTATTTCAATTTCAAAAATATCACAGAAAGCCTGATCATTATGCTTTCACTGCCTTTTGCCCTTGTAGGGGGCATCTGGCTGATGTGGCTAAGCGGCTACAACATGAGCGTTGCTGTCGGAGTCGGGTTTATTGCATTGGCAGGGGTAGCCGCAGAAACCGGAGTCGTGATGCTTCTCTATATCGATAATGCCTACAAGGACCGATTGAAGCATGGACAGATGAACACCAGGCATGACCTACGCGAGGCAGTCATCTATGGTGCAGTGGAGAGGGTGCGTCCCAAACTCATGACCGTCACTACCACCATTGCAGGACTTTTGCCTATCATGTGGGGTCATGGCACAGGATCACAGGTGATGAAGCGCATAGCTGCGCCGATGGTTGGGGGATTGATCACCTCCACCATCCTTACACTCATTGTTATCCCGGCTATCTATTTTCTCTGGCGCGGAAGAAAATTCAAAGAAGAAGACAAAGACGAGCAGAAGTCAAGGACGTAAGCATCTCTATTTCCGTGGTGAAGGAAACATCTGCCCTAATTGAGAAGTGTGGCACCGGTTCCCCTCCATCCTTGCCAAGACCCTCCCACCCTCCACAATGGGCTTCGGATGGAAGGGAACCGGCGCTGTGACAGATGCACCTTCATGATGAAGTGGCACGGAAATAGAGATTTTTACGTTATGGAAGGATTTTTTTTGACTGTATCTACAACCTGTGCTATAAGTATTGGGAAAATTGAAGAAAGTTTCTCTTATACTTGAGGACGGCACAGAGTACCAAGGAGAATCTTTCGGAGTCGAAGCATCCATCTCAGGAGAGGTTGTTTTTAACACCGGGATGGTCGGTTATTATGAATCTTTGACCGACCCCAGCTACAAAGGCCAAATTCTCGTCCTCACTTATCCTCTGATCGGGAATTACGGCGTACCAGGTGATAAAGAGAAGACCGTCTCGCCAGCCATTTCGAATCGGATCGCATTCATGCCTCGGCATTGGTCGTTTCTGATTATTCCTTTTCCCATAACCATTGGAATGCGGTCAAGAGTTTGTCGGATTGGCTGAAAGAGCAGGGGATTCCCGCCCTTCATCGCATCGATACCAGGGCCTTGACCAAGCGTTTGAGAGAGAAAGGCACAATGCTTGGTAAGATTGTCTTCGATACAGATGTTGAGTTCTA
>Ga0224506_10000640_pt1 | contig 28147 bp, 29 predicted proteins | sample SF_Jan12_sed_USG_2_FD_169108 | JGI IMG/M metagenome (GOLD analysis project Ga0224506, IMG submission 169108) | Sediment microbial communities from San Francisco Bay, California, United States - SF_Jan12_sed_USGS_8_1 | ecosystem: Environmental > Aquatic > Marine > Sediment | place: USA... | reverse complement strand
CTGGATGGACTGGCGGTCAGCTTGATGTATCAACATGGGAAGCTGGTTAGGGGCGCAACCCGTGGGGATGGCTCTCAGGGTGAAGATATTACTCAAAACGTGCGCACGATTCCGACTATTCCATTGCAGTTGCTAGGTACCGATTGGCCAGAAGTTCTTGAGGTTCGGGGTGAGGTTTATATGCCGAAGACCGGTTTCGAGGCCATGAATGAACGGTTAAGAAATCTGGGCGAAAAAACCTATATTAACCCAAGAAATGCGGCTTCAGGAGCCTTGCGCCAATTGGATCCGGCTATGACCGCAGCCCGACCACTAGAGTTCTGCTGTTATTCTGTGGGTCTGATAGAGGGTGGTGAATTACCTGGTAGTCATTTTCAGATTTTGCAACAGTTACAATGCTGGGGACTAAAAATTAATGCCGAGACCCGGTTACTCAGGGGAATTTCGGAGTGCATGGACTATTTTAGGTTTTTGGGAGAAAAGCGAGATTCGTTGCCTTACGATATTGACGGTGTGGTATTTAAAATTGACAGTCTGAAACAACAACAAATACTGGGTTTTGTGTCCCGCGCGCCGCGCTGGGCTATCGCACATAAGTTTCCGGCACAGGAACAAACTACGCAGCTGGTTGACGTTGATTTTCAAGTGGGAAGAACTGGCGCTATTACGCCTGTCGCCCGGCTAGAACCGGTATTTGTCGGGGGTGTAACGGTTTCTAATGCAACGCTGCACAATCAGGATGAAATTAAACGTCTGGATGTTGCTATTGGCGATAACGTAGTGATTCGCCGAGCAGGTGATGTTATTCCACAGGTAGTAAAGGTTGCCGCTGTTGGTGAACGTCGTCGCGCTATTATTTTTCCAACTACCTGTCCGGTATGTGATTCTGAACTGGCTCGTATCGAAGGTGAAGCCATTATTCGATGTACTGCCGGGCTTTATTGCAAGGCTCAGCGAAAAGAGGGCCTAAAGCACTTTGTATCCCGTAAGGCGCTTAATGTGGATGGCCTGGGTGACAAATTAATTGACCTATTGGTTGATGAAAATTTAATTACCAGCTTTGCTGATTTATTCCGTTTGAAACTCGATACCCTGGTCAATTTGGATCGTATGGCTGAAAAATCGGCCAGCAATATTCTGGCTGCACTAGAGAAAAGCAAAAGCACCACTCTGGCTAAATTTTTATATGCCCTGGGTATTCGTGAAGTGGGTGAAACTACAGCGCGTAATTTGGCCAGTCACTTTGGCCATATTGAAAAACTCCTGGCGACTGACGAAGAAGAGCTGTTAGATATTCAGGATGTCGGCCCGATTGTCGCTCGCCATATCATGAGTTTTATTAAAGAGCCTCATAACCGGGATCAAATTCGACAGTTGATTGAACTGGGAATTAACTGGCCAGAAGCAGAGCGTCAGTCAGCTGGATTACCGCTTTTCGATCAAACCTGGGTTGTCACAGGTAAACTTGAAACCATGACTCGCGAAGCCGCGCAAGAACGGTTAATCGCTCTTGGTGCCAAGGTTGCTGGTTCTGTCTCGAAAAAAACCACACAGCTGGTTGCGGGTCCCGGAGCTGGATCAAAACTCAAAAAGGCCACAGATTTGGGCATTCCGGTCATGGACGAGGCTGAATTGCTCAGCAAACTGGCCGAGTTAGAATAAAGTCTGGTTCGGAAACCCGGACAAAACAAAATCCGGTTCCTAGTAGTGGTCGCCCTGAATGCTTAACTTGGATGCAGGCCCCCCCATGTTGCTATTGCCATTGTTATTTTTCTCCTGATCCAACTTAATCATTAAACGCAGATCGTTTGCGGAGTCTGCATGCGCAAGTGCATCGTCGTAAGTAATTTCACCGCGACTAAATAGCTGAAATAAAGACTGATCAAAGGTCTGCATGCCCTGTTCGGTAGATTTCGACATGAGTTCTTTTAACAGGTGAACTTCGCCCTTGCGAATATGGTCAGACATGAGCGGCGTATTTAACAATACTTCAATTACGGCACGTCGGCTTTGGCCGTCTGGACTAGGTATTAATTGTTGCGCAACGATACCGCGCAGATTTAGCGACAGGTCCATCCAAAGCTGGCGCTGGCGCTCTGGCGGGAAGAAATGCATGATACGGTCAAGTGCCTGATTGGCATTGTTGGCGTGTAATGTCGCCAGACAAAGGTGTCCGGTTTCCGAGAAGGCAATGGCATATTCCATCGTTTCGCGCGTTCGAACCTCACCAATCATAATAACATCAGGTGCCTGTCGTAATGTATTTTTAAGTGCGACCTCGAAAGATTCTGTATCGATGCCGACTTCACGTTGGCTAATGATACAGCCTTCGTGCTGGTGAATAAATTCGATAGGATCTTCAATTGAAATGATGTGGCCGCGAGAATTACGATTGCGATGCCCGATCATGGCGGCAAGAGATGTTGACTTACCTGTTCCTGTTGCACCGACAAATATAACCAGGCCTCGTTTTGTCTGAGACAGGTCTTTGATAATGTCAGGTAGCCCAAGCTCTTCAATTCTGGGGATACGAACTTCAATGCGTCGCAATACCATGGCTACCAGGTTTCTCTGGTGGTATGCGCTGACTCGGAATCTACCAATACCGCGAGCTGAGATAGCAAAATTACTTTCTCCGCTTTCCTGGAATTCTTGAGACTGTTTTTCGGTCATAACCGAAAAGACTATTTCACGAGTTTTTTCGGGAGAGAGCGGATTTTTAGTAACCGGAACCAGCTGGCCGTTAACCTTCATGCTTGGGGCTACGCCCGCGGTAATGAATAAATCCGATGCGCCTTTTTCGACCATCAGTCTTAATAACTTGTCAAATTCCATAATCAATTCCGTTTTTTGTTACAGGGCACGGTGTCATCCGTATTTATAGAGATTCGGGCTGTTTCGCTTTTTCCATAGCTATTTCTCTGGAAATCATACCCTTTGCCATTAATGATTTAAGGCTTTGATCCAGCGTTTGCATGCCCAGAGATCCACCTGTTTGAATAGCAGAATACATTTGCGCTACTTTGTCTTCTCGAATCAGGTTACGAATAGCCGGTGTTCCAATCATGATTTCGTGAGCAGCAACGCGCCCGCCGCCATTCTTTTTTAACAGCGTTTGCGACACAACGGCCTGAAGTGACTCGGATAACATAGATCGAATCATTGACTTTTCTTCCCCCGGGAATACATCAACAATGCGGTCAATGGTTTTTGCTGCAGAGGTTGTGTGTAGCGTTCCGAAAACCAGGTGGCCCGTTTCTGCTGCGGTTAAGGCTAAACGGATGGTTTCCAGATCTCGTAATTCTCCAACCAGGATAATATCCGGGTCTTCACGAAGTGCCGATCTTAACGCTTCGCTGAACCCCAGTGTATCGCGGTGAACTTCTCGCTGATTCACCAGGCATTTTTTGGATTCATGAACAAATTCAATGGGGTCTTCGATGGTGAGTATGTGCTCAAAGCGTGCATTGTTCACATAGTCAATCATTGCCGCCAGTGTGGTAGATTTACCAGAACCTGTTGGTCCGGTGACTAATACCAGACCGCGTGCATTGTCGGAAATATCTTTGAAGACCTGCCCCATGCCCAGGTCTTCCATTGCGATAACCTGAGTAGGAATGGTTCGAAATACAGCGCCGGCACCACGATTTTGATTAAAAGCATTTACCCTGAATCGGGCAACACCGGGAACTTCAAATGAAAAGTCAGTTTCGAGAAACTCTTCGTAATCTTTTCGCTGTTTGTCATTCATAATGTCATAGATGAGCGCATGGACTTCTTTATGAGACATTGCAGGCAGGTTGATACGTCTGACATCGCCATCAACACGGATCATAGGCGGCAAGCCTGAAGAAAGGTGCAAATCGGATGCATTCTGTTTGGCACTAAAGGCCAATAGTTCGGTAATGTCCATTGAATTCCTCGATAAAAACAGTTGGAATGAGTCTGTGACAGCTCAGCAACCGATGGTTACAATAACATTCATTAAAACAAGATTAATTAAGGCAATAAAGCGATAATTACAAACCTTCGAATTCAATCTGGAAATTGATTGATTTTAATACAGGTATTGAGCTGATTTCGCTTGAAGTTACGCTGGCCAAATTAGGCAATTTATGTCTCACAGAATGAAAACACTATGACTAGTATAGAAGATCGTTATAAAGAAGTTTGTGATCAGATTAAAAGAATTTCAGAAAACAACGGGCGTGGATCGGACGAGGTTACACTTTTGGCGGTTTCAAAAACGTTTCCGGCCGAAGATATTAGAAAACTGGCGGCCATTGGATGTTTTCAGTTTGCGGAAAGTTATGTTCAGGAAGCCTGTGAAAAAGTTGATGCCATGGCGGATTTGAATCTAACCTGGCATTTTGTAGGTCCAGTTCAGTCCAACAAAACGCGCGATATTGCAGCCAGATTTGATTGGATGCATAGTCTGGATCGATTAAAAATTGCCCAACGACTTGATGAGCAACGGCCTGATGAATTGGAGCCATTAAATGTATGTATTCAGGTTAATATTAGCGAAGACCCGAATAAGTCAGGAATATTACTGTCAGAAGTTGAGCAATTTGCTATTGAATTGGAAACATTCAGTAAACTGACGTTAAGAGGATTAATGGCTGTGCCAGCATTGGGCCTGGCCCCATCCGTATTAAAAGCTCAGTTTCGTCAACTATATGAAAAACAACAACAATTGTCTAAAAAATATCCCCAATGTGATACCTTGTCGCTAGGTATGTCTGATGACATGGAACAAGCCATTATTGCTGGCTCCACTATGGTTCGCGTGGGTTCGGCAATTTTCGGTAAACGCCAAAAGAAAAATTAACTATTGGAGCCCTGAATAACATGTTAAAACTCGCTTTTATTGGTGCAGGAAATATGTCATCTAGTATGGTTGCAGGGTTAGGTGCAACCAGTGATTTCGGACCCGTTTTAATGGCTGATCGAAATCAGGATAAATTAGACCTGTTGTCTGAACGCTATCAAACAGAAACGGCTTCCAGTAATCAGGATGCGGCCGCACGAGCAGATGTGCTGGTGCTGGCCGTCAAACCACAGGGATTAAGGGATCTGTGTCTGGAAATTAAACAGCAGGTACAGGAAAAAAGACCTTTGATTATTTCTGTGGCGGCGGGTGTTACTGCGGAGGCCATTGAGCACTGGTTAGGGGGTGATCTTGCTATTATTCGGTCTATGCCCAATATTCCGTCAAAAATTCAGATGGGAATGACCGGGTTGTATGCTAATGATCAGGTGTCGGAAGCGCAAAAGGACGTGGCAGAATTGCTATGCCAGGCCATTGGTGAGTTTGTTTGGTTAAAAAAAGAACATGATATGCATGCCTTAACTGCCGTTTCCGGAAGTGGACCAGCATATTTCTTTTTGTTTATGGAGGCTATGCATAAGTCTGCCGTGTCTCTCGGTCTGGAATCTGACAAGGCGTTAGCGCTTGTTGTACAAACGGCATTAGGAGCAGCAGAGTTGGTGAAAGCAGGAGACAGTACTCCTGAAGAATTAAAAGAAAGTGTTATGTCACCTAATGGTACGACTGAGCAGGCTATTCGCAGTTTTGAGCAAGATGGACTACGAGCTATGGTTCATCAAGCCATGATTGCCTGTTTAAGACGAAGTGAAGCAATGGCTGAAGAGTTGTCATCTAAGGAGTAATTCGATGGAAGTTGGTTTTCAAATTTTGGATCTATTGGTACGTACCGTAACCTGGATCTTTATTGTCGCGCTTGTTGCTCGTTTTCTTGGGCAATTGGCCAGGGCAGATTTTTACAATCCTCTGGCGCAAACCATTATAAAAATAACCAGTCCGGTACTGATGCCTTTAAGAAGGATTGTTCCCGGTTTTGGCGGACTGGATATATCGGCACTCATATTAATTTTGCTGGTACAGTTTCTATATGCCGCATTTTCAGTATTTGTTATTCGTGGTGCAGAAATAGATTTGCTTCAGCTCGCATCATGGGCGGTGTTGGCAATGGCTGGTATCATTATGGAAGTACTACGCTGGAGTATGATTATAGTTGCGGTAGCCGGCTGGTTAACCGGCGGAAATTATAATCCATTGCTAGGATTCATTACTCAAATGGTGGAACCCTTTGTTGCACCGTTTAGAAAACTAAAGGTGCAGGTTGGTATGATGGACTTTACCTATTTAGTGGTATTTTTAGTCATCATCGTATTGAAAGATATTTTATTAGTGTCGCTTGCCAGTTCGATGGGATATTCCCCTCAATTCCGTTTGTTTATTGGACTTTAATGGTAAACTGGGGGGCATTTCTGGATTCGTGTCCCTATTGATCTTGAATTGACGCTTTTAAATAAGTGTGTAGCCTATAAAGGAGTCTGTTGTGAAAGGTAATGACGTATTCAAAATACACGCACAGTTGCGCCAACCCGCAGCGGCACAACGCATGTGAATCTAGTCCTGCTATAGATAGTAAAACGAGCCGAAATGCAGGTTCGGCTCATATACAGGTAGAACACCTGAAATACAGGATTATAGGAATTATTACCCATGTCGCATGTTTTTCCCGATAACTCAGTGGGCCTGATTACACCCAAAGTTGCAGAATTTAATGAACCCCTGCCTCTACGTAGCGGCAGAGAGCTTGAACAATATACTCTGGTGTATGAAACCTATGGCACACTCAATGCGAATAAAGATAATGCCATATTAATTTGTCATGCATTAAGTGGTAATCACCATGCCGCAGGCTATCATAGCGAGACGGATGCTAAGCCAGGATGGTGGGATGAAGCCATTGGTCCAGGAAAGCCCATAGATACCAACCGGTTTTTTGTTATTTCCTTGAACAATCTGGGTGGTTGTGACGGCAGTACAGGACCTCGTAGTATTAACCCGGCTACCGGTGAACCCTATGGTCCGGACTTCCCGGTATTTGCGGTTCGCGATTGGGTTAAGAGCCAGGCCAGATTAGCAGACCTGTTAGGTATCGAAAAATTTGCTGCTGTGGTCGGTGGGTCGCTGGGCGGCATGCAAGCCATTCGTTGGTCAATTGATTACCCGGATAGGCTGGCAAAATGTGTTGTCATTGCTGCCGCGCCAAAGTTGTCCGCTCAAAATATTGCGTTTAATGAAGTTGCCCGCCAAAGCATTATGAAAGACCCGGATTTCCATGATGGCCACTACATGAAGTTTGATACCTATCCGTCTACCGGCTTGGCATTAGCACGTATGTTAGGCCACATAACCTATTTGTCAGAAGACAGTATGCGCGAAAAATTTGGTCGGGTTCATAAAACCGGCGTGTTAAATTTCAATTACGAGGTCGATTTTGAAGTTGAAAGTTATTTGCGTTATCAGGGTGAGAATTTTTCGGAGCGTTTTGATGCGAACACCTACATGCTGATGACCAAGGCTCTGGACTATTTTGATCCGGCTGGTGACCACGATAATGACTTGGTAGCCTGCCTGTCACAAGCTACCTGCCAGTTTTTAGTTGTGTCATTTTCAACCGATTGGCGGTTTGCACCAGCACGTAGTGAAGAAATAGTGAATGCACTAATCAAGGCAAGAAAAAACGTATCCTATCTGGAGGTTGATGCACCTCAGGGACATGATGCGTTTCTGTTTCCAATTCCTGATTACTTTAATGCATTATCTGCATTTCTGAATAGAGACCTGAAACATAGCCCAGCATCTATTGATCCTTCGCCGGATCGGGAGGCTTCGTTATGAGAGCAGATCTTGAGATCATTTTTCAGTGGATAAAACCAGAATCCAGGGTGTTGGATCTTGGTTGTGGTGATGGTGAACTGTTATTTCATCTACAACAAAGCCGGGCAGTAACTGGTCTTGGGCTTGAAATAGAAAACGAAAAGCTGATTGAATGCCTCGCCAAGGGCATTCCGGTTATTAAGCAAGATTTGAATGCCGGTTTAAGTAACTTTGAAGACAGCAGTTTCGATACGGTGATTATGACTCAATCATTCCAGCAATTAACTGCACCTCATAAGGTATTAGATGAACTAGTGAGAATTGGTAATGAAGTGATTGTAACCTTTCCGAATTTTGGTCATTGGACCACTCGAAAATACCTCGGATTTAAAGGGCGTATGCCAATGAGTGAAACCCTGCCTTATATGTGGTTTGACACGCCCAATATTCATTTATGTACCTTTAAAGATTTTGAAGTTTTATGTGCTGAAAAAGGTATTCATATTAAAGATCGGATGGTTGTGGATAATCATCATCAGAGCCGCTGGTTTATTAACCTTTTTCCTAATATTCTAGGCGATATTGCCATTTACAGGTTGTCACGATGAATGTATTTACGTTTTGGATGGTCTTGATAGTTTTGCCCATTTTCTCCTGGGCTCAGGGGGAGCAAAAACAGGTCTTTGGAGATACAGAAATTCATTATATGATACTTAATTCCAAAGACTTGAATCCAGACGTTGCAAGTGCATACGGGATTCAACGCAGTGGCAAATTGGGTTTTATTATGGTGTCAGTATTAGAACCAAGTATTGAATCAGAAATGATGAGACCTGTACCTGCAATAATTGATGCCCGGGTTATCAATTTAATCGGGCAGGTGTCCGAGATTCCCCTGGAAGAAATACGAGAACAGGGTGGCTTATATTATGTGGGTTCATTCAAATTCTATAATGAAGATATTTATCGATTCGAAATAGAAGTGAAAACCTATGCGGATCAAAAACCATCATTTTTAGTAAAGCACCGACAACGCATGTATTTTGAGTAAAAAAATGAAGCAAATTCAAAAACTGGTACTGGCGAGTGGAAATAAGAAGAAACTACAAGAATTAATAGCCTGTTTGAATCCGCTTGATATACAAGTGGTGCCTCAGTCTGATTTTTTTCTTGATGACCCCGAAGAAACCGGGTTTACTTTTGTTGAAAATGCCATAATTAAAGCTCGGTACGCCACGGCAAGAAGTGGCTTGCCTGCGTTGGCTGATGACTCTGGCCTGGAGGTAGACGCCTTGTCGGGGGCTCCGGGAATCTATTCCGCTCGTTATGCGGATGGCCTGGGGGATGCGGCGAACAACACTAAGTTATTACAGCGACTTGAGTCGGTTCCCGAAGCGTTGCGAACGGCACGTTTTCGTTGTGTGCTGGTATACATGCAACACGAATTTGATTCTATGCCAATAATTTTTACCGGTACATGGCATGGTAAAATCCGAACAGAGTTATGTGGTATTTCGGGTTTTGGATACGATCCCTTGTTTCAACCTGAGGGTTTGGATGTGACCGCTGCGGAGCTTGATCAAAGCATTAAGAATCAGCTGTCTCACAGAGGTCAAGCCATTGCTGAGTTTTACCAATATCTGAAAGCCAATTAATTGAATACATTTCGAGGTTATTTTTCATGGCAGTGCACGCAATTGACCACCCGTTGGTAAAACATAAATTAGGACTCATGCGGGTAGAGGGCATTAGTACTAAAAATTTCCGCCAGCTGGCTTCTGAACTAGCTTCATTGTTGACATATGAGGCTAGTCGGCAGATGGAAACAGAAGTTACTACAATCAAGGGGTGGACAGGAGAAGATTTGGATGTAGAACACATTAAGGGTAAAAAAATTACCGTTGTTCCTATTTTACGTGCCGGCTTAGGTATGCTGGACGGTGTTTTAGATTTAATTCCCAGTGCCAAGGTGAGTGTCGTCGGACTTTATCGTGATGAGGAAACTTTAAAACCCGTTGCCTATTTTGACAAGATTATCGAAGACGTGTCATCCAGAACAGCCATGGTTATTGATCCTATGCTGGCCACAGGTGGAACGCTGATTGCTACTCTTGATCTATTGAAACAGAAAGGTTGTAAACATATTTTTGGGTTGTTTCTGGTAGCCGCACCAGAGGGTTTGGAAAAAGTATTGGCAGCTCATCCTGATGTCGACATCTATGTGGCAGCAGTTGACGAAAAATTAAATGAGAAGGGCTATATCGTACCCGGGCTGGGTGATGCCGGCGATAAGATTTTTGGAACCAAGTGATTTATTGATGTTCAGTCAGTCTGATTTTCTGGCTGGATAGTAATTTCTACAGTACTGAGTGTCTGATGATTAAGAGAATAAAAACAAAAGACCTAAAACCGGGTATGTATATTTCGGATATGAATCGGGATTGGGTTCCTCATAATAATGCCAAGCAAAAAGGCTTGCTTAAATCAGACGAAGTCATCGAAAAAATCAAGAAACTGGGCGTATCTGAACTCTATATTGATACGGAAAAAGGTATTGATAGTCAGGATGCGGTTCCTGTTAACGAGATAACAAAAAAACTGGATGAACAGATCCAGAACATTGGTCAGGATGCACCAAACTACCGGATCAAAACGAGTCTGGCTGAAGAAAGGGACAAAGCCGCCAAGCTACACGGTCAGGCAAAGGATCTGGTAAATAATGTCATGTTCGATGTGAAAATGGGTAAAGCATTGGATATGGATGGATTCAGTGAGTTGGCAGACAGCATGCTTGATAGCCTTGATAGAAATGCCAGTGCATTGTCTTGTCTTGGTCGAATTCGTGCCAAAGACAGTTACCTAATGGATCACTCGGTTAATTTGGGTGTGTTAATATCCATTTATGGCAATCACCGAAAGCTTGAACGGGGCATATTGCATGATGTCATGGTCGGAGCGCTATTACATGATTTAGGTAAAATAAAGATCCCGGATCATATACTGCATAAGCCAGAAAAACTGCTCCCTGATGAATTTGAAGTCATGAAAGGTCATGTTGCTCGCGGGACCGCCATTTTAAGGACTACGCCTGGCATTAGTGAGTTAGCCATTATGGTTCAAAGCCAGCATCATGAAAAAATGGATGGCACAGGATATCCTCTGGGGTTAATGGGTGATCAGATTTCTGATTACGGGAAAATGGCGGCCATTGCCGACGTGTACGATGCCATTACCTCTGACCGGGTTTATCATCGTGCAATTACCCCGACAGCGGCGATGAAAAAGCTTCTTGAATGGTCTGATAATCATCTTGACCGCTCTCTGGTGGAAGAATTTATAAAATGTATGGGAATATTCCCTGTAGGTTCCCTTGTTGAACTGGATAGCGGTCGTTTGGGTGTGGTAATTGAGGCTAATGAGCATTTACAAAACTCACCTGTCATTAAAGTCGTCTATTCTGTTAAGAATAAATCCCATCTGGAGCCCAAGGTTGTTGATTTATCTAAAAAACTCAATCAGGATCATATTGTAAGGTCAGTTGACCCCCGATTATATGGTTTGAAAATTCCCGACTATCTGTAGCTCTCACTCTGAACAAGAGGTTGTGGATAGTGATCGTACTCAATAGGTTGAAAATATGTCTGTAATGCCTGAAAAAATTGATTTCAAAAGTAAATCTCAACAACTGGAGTTGGTTTTTGGTGTTAATTCCTATTTGCTACCCGCTGAATTTTTACGTGTACATTCGCCTTCTGCCGAAGTTAGGGGTCATGGTTCTGAGGGTGGTGTTTTACCCGTGGGTAAAAAGGATGTTCGGATTAAAGGTGTCGAACCCGTTGGCCTCTATGCGCTTAAAATTGTGTTTGATGATGGCCATGATAGCGGCTTGTACGATTGGAATTATTTAAAGTATCTTGGTGAAAACAAGGACGCACTTTGGCAGGAATACTTGAAAAGGCTAGCAGAAACGGGTCAAAGCCGATCAGGCTTGTTTATACAGGCAAAACAGGTTTAAAAATTCGACTACCAGAATAAATTTATTTGATTGATATCAGGATTGCTTTATTCAGTCATAGGGTGTTGTCAGATGTGTAAACGCCGCCGGTCGTTACATCTATAGGGATAGTGGACAATAAAGGTAAGCTAAATGAGTAAAGATTTTGGATTGGTCCGCTAAATAAGGTTTTGTATAAAAGGATTGTTATGATCGAGCGACATAAAACGCCAGAAGCAAGTATGCCTGGCTGGATAAACAGTTTAATACGACTAAATTTTAGAGATTTCGTAACCGCTGAATACCACAATGAAGATTTCAATGTCTCTCGATCAACTCAAATTTTTAATCGTCTTCAAGCGATCGCTTCTATCTATGCCATAGTCGGGGTTTTATGGCTATTCATCGATTACCAAACCCTTCCTCAAGAGCTGTTTTTAGACCTGGCGGCTATTCGCCTGCTTATGGTGGCCGGTATGATCACTCTGGCCGTTTGGCATGGAGACCACAAAAATTTGCTCATGGCTCGAGTAAGGCTGGCTTTATTGGTCATTGTACCCACCCTGTTTTTTGTCAGCAGTAGTCTGGTGTTAGCCGGTCATACTGCTGAAGTAGCACAAATGGTCTATAGTTTTTACCCCTTTGTTATTGTGTCTCAACTGGCCATTTTTCCATTAACCCTCCTAGAAGGGATATTACTCGTCATACCGGCGTTTGGTGGAATATTGCTAATTGGTATCGTGACAGGAAGTGCAGCAAGCGGTTTACTACTGGGCGATATGGTGCTATTCCTGTTGCTTGCTTTTTTAGCCATTTGGGCTGAGGTATTGCAATTAAGAATGCTAGTAGGTCTGTACCGTCAGGCAACTCGTGACCCACTTACAGGCATGTTTAATCGACGTTTGTTAATGGAGCGAGTGAAAGAGGAAGAAGCCAGATTCGCTAGATCAGGTAAAACACTATCGTTCATGATGATTGATTTGGACAAGTTTAAGCGGGTTAATGATAACTACGGGTATCAAGTCGGTGACAAGGTTCTTGAGCAGTTTGCAAAAATCGCCCGAAAATTAGTTAGAGCGGGCGATGTCATTGGACGGTATGGAGGTGAAGAATTCATGGTGGTGTTACCTGATACCTCACAGAAAATGGCCGGAGAAGTGGCTGAACGCATCAGGAATGCTTCAGAAAAAATGCCTGTATATACCGATGCTGGAGAAAAGGTGAGTTTTACTGTCAGTATAGGGGTTTCACAATTAAATTTGGGCGAGTCTGGTACTAATGCCCTTGAAAGAGCCGATGTCGCATTAAATCGAGCTAAAGAATCAGGACGTAATAGCGTCGAACTTTCCGATTAACGACTATTGAAATGCGGCCTTTATATGACGGTCTCGATAAATTGGCAGGAGTATTAGTATGTCTTATATCCGTGCATTATTAGCACTTCTTATGTCGTTATGTTTGCCCGGTCAGCTGTTCGCTAATGATCCCAATATACAAAATTTCCTGATTCAAACTGATTATCAGATATACGACACACAGGTCCGTTACATAACAGATCATCTTGAAGACGCCTCAGGATTTATTGTTTTTGTTCAAGGTTCGGGTTCTACGTCTTTTTCCGAGAATGGAGTGGGCTTTGATCAGTTCGTTGAGCAGATACTATTTGAACAAAATTATGCGGTTATATATCAAAATAAGCGTGGGGTAGGCAAAACCAGCGGCAACCGCCAGCGTTCATCAATTGAGAGCAGAGCAGAGGATGTTCTTGCTGTTTTTAATTTTTATGACGAGATATTGGCAAATGGTAATCTACCTGGCGGTGTTATTGGGCATAGTCAGGGCGGTTGGGTCGTCCAGATTTTAGCAGCAAAAGACAGTGCAATAGATTTTGCTATTAGTCTGTCGGGTTCAGTTCGAACTGTGGAGCAGGAAGACCTATACCGGACGGCAGTGAATGGCGTCTGTGAAGGGTTAACCGAGAAACAGATTGCCAAAAAAGTCAATAAACGGGAGCGAATCCTGAACCGAATGAAGTTTATAGGAACTTTTGTTCCCTTTCTGGATAATCAACTGATGGCCAATATGCTTAAATATCAACCAGAGCCTCAAGTCAGTAATCTGAAAGTGCCAATGTTGATGGCATTTGCAGGAAGTGATTCCATTGTGTCTTTAGACGATAATCTTGAACGATTGAGCGATATGTTTCCAACTGAACTTCCTGAGCGCTTAAAGGTCATTGTTATTGACGATGCTGACCATCTATTTCGCCTGACAAATACATTGTGTTTCGATTATTTTCGACATGGCGAGTTTGCAGAACAACTTCACTTTGAACTTAATCGATGGCTTAACGAATTAGCTGCCGGTTAAAATCAACACTACAACAGGATTTCAAATTGTTAGAAATTCAAGATCTCTACGGATTGACAATAGCAGGTTTGGTTATTTTATTTTGGTGGCAATCTATCCAGCTACGCGAACGCGCGTTGCTCCATGCAAAGCAATATTGCCAGAAAATGGATTTACAGTGGCTTGACCAAAATCTGGTGCGCAAGCGAGTTCGCATTATCTTTATCACGAAATTGTACTGGCGACTGGAACGCAGTTTTCAATTTGAGTTCACGACGACGGGAGAGCATCGTTATCGTGGTGTGATTGTCATGTTAGGCAAGCAATTAAAGACCATAATAACTGACCCCTATGAAGTACCGGATACTGAAGGTTTTCATTAAAGCGGAAATTCAATTAAAGGCCCAAGTTATCTGTGATGAATAGCGGGATTACAAACCAGTTGAATTTGTAACCCGGGGTGCTAGTAATTTCTCGCGTCATAAGACCAGTGCAATAAGGCCTGTCTTTGCTTTTTCCTACAAAAAAAATCGTAAGGTTCACAATATTTTTTTACCGCACCAGCGTGACGGGAAAATGCGCGCCATCGTTTTATTTGTCTTTGATCTTCATCATCGATTCGTCTACCCAGGTAATATCTGCAATACCATTGAAACCATCCTCTGGGATCACAGGGGTTTATCCATCCCTTTTTTACCCATTCATTCAGTGATTGTGATGCATCAACACCAAAATAGTTTATATCTATACTTTTTTTTAAAGGACTTAGTTTTGCATGCTCATACCATGATTCAGGAAACTCATCCTGGCAGTCTGTTAAGTATTTACCGCCAAAAACACCTAACTCCAACATCGTTTTTGGTGTTAACTCTGGCTTGAATTGCGGGCTAAAATTTTCACCTGGAGGTTCAACCAATTCATAGCAGTAGTGGCTTTGCATCTTGTCATTAACATGGATCGTAGTCATAGAATATTTGGCATTATAATTTTGGTCATGTGACGTAACCTTTCTTGCCTAAATAAAAGCTATACATAAAAAACACTTTAACTGGATACCTCGGTAATTCCGGCTGGATGATTCTCAGTGTGGTTTCAGGATTCTGGATTGAAATGGACCCCACCAGATTCGATTGTTGACCTAATTTTCGTGCAAAAAATACCCCGAGACTTTTTGTTGTATAAAGTGCGTTGTCTTCGTCTGATAATTGGTTATTTAACGCGAAACTTTTATTTTCCTGTGTGTATGAACCGGTAGCAAAAAGAATCGATTGATTATCTTTAGCAATTAGAATGGGTACCTTAGTAGACCATTGGTGTTGCAATTGTCTCTCTCTGTCTGCGAGGCCTTGTGAATATTGATAGGAAACTCCGAATCCACCCACCTGAAATTCAGACACCAGCCCATCAGCATAATGTAAACCTGCTTCTAACGAATAACTTTTCCACCGATCGACTTTAGCTAACTGGATTCGAGAGGCGGGGTAGCCAGCTGAAATTTCTAACTCGTGGCCATTGTTGTTTGAATTTTTCCAAACAATACCGTCAGTGCCAAATTGCCACTGATCCTGTTTATATGAAACATTAGGTAAAACCATCAAGGTCTCTTCCTGCGCTTGCAGAACAGGGAATGGAGATGATCTGGACCCTTCTACAGAAATGCCGCCAAATCCGAGTGTCCAGCCATCCGGGCTTGTTCTGGCATTGGATTCATTGACTATGACAAGCAACATTATTATGCCAACAAGAACGTTTCTCACAATCACGCACCATTGGACAGGCAGTTTGCAGAGGGTTTATTCCAAAATTCGCGATTAATTCCAGGTAAAATTGCGATGGTACGTGCAATGACACCCAGGGTGAAGTTTTCATCATCACCCACAGCTAATACATATTTACCCAGGTTATTATTATTGAATACTCGCACGTAATAGGTACCCGCTTCGAAGACATCTGTAGATAAAAAATCTTCTCCGGTTTCAGGGCCAACCCAGTACCATTTTTTACCAAATGATTCATACCAGGACCACCAATCGAACTGGTCGCCTAAATAGGTTGAAATTTCGTTAAAGTTTTCATCGAGTATTTGAAATGAAAAGGTGTGGGTTAACTCGCAGCCATCCGGTTTGGCCTGAGTAATACCCACATAGAAATCAAAAGACTGGTCAGATTGAACCCTGTAAAAATGGTCTGATCCGGACAGTTCAGCAAAAATGGCTTTTGAAATTTGGGGTTCATCAATCTGGTAGGGTTGAAGCTTACTGAATTGGTCGTCATTGCCTGTCTTTATAGGCTGATGTCCAAAGGAAACCACTGAGAATATACCTAAAAATGTCAGGTAAACGAGTTTCATTTTTATATCCTTTTAATCACTAATTGTTCAGTGATACGTTATTCATATTGAAATTGGATCACCCATGCTTGATAAATATTTAGATTGTCTTTATCGGTATTGCATCATGCGGCATACAACGCTATCGATTTTACCTCTGGTGCAGCACCGCATCCTTTCAAATTGAAGGTGCTTCTAAAGAAGACGACAGAGTTGAGTCTATTTGGCACCGTTTGGTTGATGGCATTTTTGAGCACCTTTTTTATAGAGACCATACCTAGTATTTTTCTGGCACCCAACTTTGTTCTTCAATCGGGGTTCGCACATAACCTTCTTTATTGATTTTCGGTAATGCTATTTCGGAATACTGCAACGCTTCATAGGGAATCTGACTTAAGAAATGGCTGATGCTATTGAGGCGGGCTTTTTTCTTGTCGTCGCCATTCACAACATACCAGGGGCTATGTTTGGTGTCGGTATAGGCGAACATTTGATCCTTGGCCTTTGAATACTCGGCCCATTTCGATCGGGATTCTAAATCCATTGGGCTAAATTTCCAGCGTTTAAGAGGAGTGGAAATCCGTTCTTTAAATCTTTTTTCCTGAACTTCATCGGAAACTGAAAACCAGTATTTAATTAAAATCATACCCGAGCGTATTAGCATGCGTTCGAATTCGGGGCATGACCTTAGAAAATCTTCATATTCATCATCGGTACAAAATCCCATAACCCGCTCTACGCCGGCGCGGTTATACCAGCTACGATCAAACAGGACAATCTCTCCTCCGGCGGGTAACTGTGAAACATAACGTTGGAAATACCATTGGGTTTTTTCGCGCTCTGTGGGAGAGGGTAGGGCTGCAATTTTACAGACTCGAGGATTCAGTTTTTCAGCGATCCGTTTAATCACACCCCCTTTACCTGCCGCATCTCTACCTTCAAATATAACAGCAACCTTGAGCTGTTTTTCTTTAACCCACTCCTGAAGTTTGACCAGTTCACTCTGTAGTCGTTGCATTTCTATTTCATAGTCAGCATTTTTTAATTTGTTTTGCTGCGTCATAATTTTTTCCAGAAGCATGTGTTGCTTTAAAGTTTAATACAGGTCGACTTTAAAACACTATTCAAAAATGAAAAGAAATGGGTGTGGCATTGATCCGGCTTCGGTGGGCGTGTTTACATTCTTTTCAGCAGAATTTATGAGCATTTCGAGGCGGTTTCAAACGCGGGCGTAACGATGCAGGTGAATTTTCAGAGGTGACTAAAATTAATTGATTAGCCTGGCGATATAAATCAATCCAAATAATAGCGGTTGATGTAGCAGATAAATTTTCAATGGATGTCTACCTAAAAAGGTACATAGTCGGATATGCCACCCTGTGCTTAATCCGCGTTGTTGTCCCAAATAAATCAAGGGATGAATTCCATAGTGGGCCAGGCTACTTCCGATGAGTATCATGCCAAACCAGGGTATGAACCTTGTCAGGTCTTGTGTGCCTCTAGGCAGGCCAATAATCGGTTGTAACCAGTTATACAGCGGTGAAAGATTAAACCAACCAGTAGTATTGAACAGAATGAATATTAATATGCCCAATAATAACGAAAGAAGAGGCGTCTTTCTGAAAGGCAATACAGCTATCATAGAAAGGGCAAAAAAGTGTAATACGCCAAAGTAGATCCAGGCGTTTGGAAAAAGCACATAGGTCACCGAGGTAATAATCAGTGCTGATACCAAGACCTGTCCAAATCGGTAACCATATTTTTTCCTGTTGATGCCATTTTTTGTGGCCTGTGTCGTACTGAAACCGCTCACTAAAAAAAACAAACTAATGATGACATAACGAAACCACTCCCAAAAAGGCCCGTTAAAATCGACGGTTAGGAATTTAAAATAATACAGATCGTAGCAAAGGTGAAATATCATCATAAGCAGTATGGCAAAACCTCTGACGCTATCTATAAAGGGAATGCGTGGTTGGGTAGTTGTTATTCCTGATCGCTTTTCAGTAGACATAATGATTATCAAATTGCAGGATCATTATCGTTCACCCGTTGCTGCTGTTGAAATCGGTTGATGCGTTTGGATATAGACTTTTTTAACCAGGGTGATAACACCATGCCGGAAATAAAGCCCGAGATCAGGCCGCCAATATGTGCCGCGTTATCGATGGGCCCCATGGTGCCGATCAACAGGTTAAGACCAATAAAAATCCAGGTACTTTTTAGAAATTGTTTTTTAAAGGATTTCGAAAACAGGCGAGTGGTTAATAAGGCTGCAAAGAAGCCATAGAGACCAAAAATTGCGCCCGATGCACCAATACTCACGACGCCATAGTTAAATAACAGACTGCTGGCCGATGCCCAAATTCCGGTAGTCAAATAGAGTGTTATGTACAGCCAGCGCTCAAGCATAGCCTCAAGAAGGTTGCCTATTTGATACAGAATGACACTGTTAAATAATAGGTGAATGAAGCCGGCATGCAAAAAGACACTCGTTAACATGCGCCACCATTCACCACTCACGGTATATGGGCCGTAGTTTGCTCCCATCACTACCAGTACTTCGGGAGGGAACCACAGGATTTTCTGCGACATGATGACGGTAAGTAAAAATAATAATATATTTATTGTCAGAATAAGTTTGGTGACGTTAAATCTGATAATGAACTGAAATACCCTGTTCATAATTTAAACTCTTTTTCCCGGAACAAGAAAATGGCTGCTGTTTCCAGTTTGAAAGTTTTCTATATTCTTAAGTAAGTGACTTATTAACTGTGTCAAAGCGCTATGACTACCCCAGGCAGCATGTGGGGTTATTATGACATTGTTTCGATCCATAATGGAGCCTAAAGGGCTGTCTTTTGGCATAGGTTCAATGTCGCTAACATCCAGGGCCACACCTGCTATCTGCTGGGATTTAATCGCGTTTACCAGAGCCTGTTCATCCACAATACCTCCGCGGCTGTTATTGATTAACAAGCTGGTTGGCTTCATGAGTTTGAATTCGGTTTCAGAAATCAACCCTCTGGTTTCATCAGTTAACGGACAACACAACACGACGTGATCGGCAAGGGGTAAGGCTTGATGAATGGAGTAATAGTCAGGTGAATCGGCTTTTCGATCATCGGCTTTAATGACGGTCATACCCAGGCACTGGGCTTTGTCTGAAAGGCTATTACCTATTGCACCACTACCAATAATGCACAGTGTAGATGAATGCAGATCAGATATGGGCGCTTCAAAATGACAGAAATGAGGCGACAGGGACCATTTTCCTTGAATCATGCTTTGTTGGTAGGCCAACAGGTTACGGCTTAATGCAAAAAGTTGCGCCAGAGTATGTTCGGCTACTGTATTGGCGGCGTAACCACTGACGTTCGCAACGGCGATGCCTAGTTCAGTGCATTTTATCAGGTCGACGTTGTTCGTTCCTGTTGCGGTTATCGCTATCATCTTTAGGACATTTAATTTTTCCAGTAATTCGGCAGACAAAACAACTTTATTGGTGATTATGATATCGGCATCTTGCGCTCTTTCGAATACTTGACCTGGCCGGGTTTCTTCATATATAACCCATTGATGACTTTCTACAGGAAAACTAGCCCATTGAGGGAACGTGCCTCTATCTAAAAATACTATTTTCATTTTAATTCCAAAGCTTTGGTTATAGCTGGCCAAATATTATCTAAAATTATGGGTTGTGCCTTAGCCGTCGGGTGAATGCCATCATTTTGCATCAATGATGAGTTTTCTATAATACCCTGCAACATAAAGGGAACGTAAAGAAGGTTGTATTGCGTCGCGAGTTCCTCATATTGATTGAAGAAGGGGTCGGTATAGCGAGTACCGTAATTGGGTGGAATTTTGATACCTAACAGTAATACATGGGTACCTGCTGTTTGTGCGGTTTGGATAATATTACTTAGGTTAGCCTTGATATAGGTAAGCGGCTTTCCTTGCAAGCCATCGTTACCACCCAGCTCAAGAATCAATATGTCAGGTTTAACTTCTTTGAGTAATATTGGTAACCGCTGTACACCCGCGGCGGTAGTTGCGCCACCAAAAGATGCATTGGTGACTCGAACTTCAGGATGGCTCGTTTTTAGCCTGTCTGTCAGAAGATTAACCCAACCCTGTTCAAATTGAATTTGATACGAAGCGCTTAAACTATCGCCAAGTACCAATATGGATTTAGACTGAATTGGGTTGGCTGGAACCGGATCAGCTACAGCAATAAGGGATACGCCCAATAACATGGCACACAATACGCAATTGGCTGCCTTTGGGAACATGATATAGCGATAAGCAGAAGACAATTTTAACGCTATAAGTAGATAACCAGAATATTTAGGAAACGTCATGATCAAATGCACCGGTGTGATTCAAAATGTAAAAACTAGTGAAGGTTCACTTACAATCCTGAAAGGAATTGATCTGGAAATCAAGTCTGGAGAATCAGTGGCTATCATTGGTGAATCCGGTTCCGGTAAATCGACGCTCTTGGGAATGTTGGCTGGTCTGGATACACCCTCGTCAGGCGAGATCTATCTTGACGGTAATGAGATAACGCAACTTGATGAGGAACGCAGGGCTGAAATCAGAGGTCAGTTGATGGCATTTGTATTTCAGAGTTTTCATCTTCTTGACAGTTTGACGGCTCTTGAAAATGTGATGTTGCCTCTAGAAGTGTCAAATATACCCCATGCAGAATCTAAAGCGCGAGAGGTGCTTAGCAGGGTCGGTCTGTCTGATCGGGCACACCATTTTCCAAAACAGCTTTCCGGTGGTGAGCAGCAGCGGGTTGCCATCGCTCGTGCGTTTGCTTCACAAGCCCCTATTTTGTTCGCCGATGAACCCACGGGTAACCTGGATACCAAAACGGGCGAGAAAATCGCTGATTTATTATTTGAATTAAATAATGAATCCCAAACAACACTTGTGTTAGTGACTCATGAAAATCGTTTGGCGAATCGGTGTCAGCGTAAAATCGTGATGGCAGCAGGCGAGATCTTGGAGACAATAGTTGAGGTTGCACCATGAAACTGGCACTTCGATTACTCTGGCGTGACTTCAAAGCGGGTGAACTTTGGTTGCTATTATTGTCCTTGGTATTAGCAGTCACCACGGTTACCGCCATTTCAATCTTTGCTGATCGTATTCGTAATAGTATTCAAGATCAGGCAAGTCACTTGCTTGCTGGAGATATTCAGATTCGTGGTAGCAGTCAAATACCCGATGAGTGGCGTCTTGAAGCAACAGCTCAGGGATTACAAACCTCTGATATTCTGACTTTCCAGGCCATGACATTTTCAGATGATCAAATGATTCTGGCGTCATTAAAAGCCGTTTCAAATAGCTATCCTTTAAAGGGTGAGTTAAAAATTGGCTCAGAGCCCTTTGTTGCCGATCAGATAGTCGATCATGGACCGGCTTCTGGGGAGGCCTGGCTGGCGTCACGTTTGTTTGGCGCATTAGGTGTAGGCATCGGCGATACAATTTCTATTGGTAACGCTGACTTTAGAGTTGCTGCTGCCATTATTAATGAACCTGACAGTGGACAGAGTTTCTTTGGTGTTGGTCCCAGAGTGATTATCAATTGGCAAGATATTGCAGAGACAGAGACGGTTCAAACCGGTAGTAGGCTTAGCTATCGCCTGGTCATTGCTGGAGAACAGCGTGATATTCAAAATTACAGCGAATGGATTAAGCCTCAATTAGGAAATCATCATCGTTTGGTTGGGGTTGAGAACAACGAAAGAAGCGTTGGTTCAACGCTTGACCGTGCCGAAAGTTTCCTGCTACTCGCAGGCTCTCTGGGTGTTATTTTGGCAGGCGTTTCTTTGGCACTAGCCGCCAGACGTTATAGCAGGCGGCAGGAAATTTATGTTGCCCTGTTAAAAACGATAGGTATGACTCCGCAAAAAGTCCAACAACTGTACCTGATTAACCTGACATTAATTGCTGTCAGTGGCACGCTTTTAGGGTTGTTATTAGGTTGGTCCATTCATGAAGCTATTCTCTGGATCTTCTCTGGATTATTGCCCGAAAATCTGATGCCATTTGGAGTAAGACCCCTATTAACAGGCGTTGTTACTGGATTGGTGTGTCTATTTGCATTTGCAGCACCACCTATTTTGGCGTTAAAACAAACACCACCAGCCAGGGTTCTTCGAAGCCAGGATAGCGAAAAAGGGTTGTCAACATTGAAATCCTTCGCTATTGGCCTAATTAGCATAGTTGGTTTGGTGTATTGGTACAGTCAATCGACACTAATAACGCTGTCATTGTTGGGTGGGCTTACGTTAGCCTCAATTTTGGTCAGCGGACTTGCGTGGCTAATGATTCGCTTGTTGCGAAAAGTAGGGGTTACTCTGGGCAGAACCTGGCGTATTGGCTTGGCTAACCTGCAACGACACGGCAAGCAAAATGCGCTGCAAGTTATGATTTTTTCGACGTCTTTAATGCTGTTATTTGTGTTGACCATGGTAAGGGGCGCATTGATTGAAGACTGGCAAAAACAAATGCCGGACGATATTCCCAATCATTTTGTTTACAACATATTTCAATCAGAACTTGAAGATGTCAAACAGTTTATAGCGACACATGAGTTGGGCGCGAGTCCATTTTATCCCATGGTTAGGGGGCGGCTGGTAGCGGTTAATGGTGAAGATGCCAAGGCAAGAATTCAAAATGCGAGCTCCGAAGGCAGTGACGATTACCGAAGAGAATTGAACCTGACCTGGTCAAATGAATTGGCTGAAGATAATGACATTGTAGCCGGCTCCTGGTGGCAACCTGGTGACGAGACTAAAAACCTGATTAGTATTGAGCAGTCATTTGCAGAGGGTATTCAGGTTGATTTGGGAGATACGCTGACATTTAGCATAGCGGGTCAGCTCACTGAAGTTGAAATTGCCAGTATTCGCACTGTTCAATGGGACAGTTTGAAACCGAATTTTTATGTCATATTTTCCAATACTATTTTGGATGGGCTAGCTGCCAGCTATATGACGAGTTTCAGAATGGATGACCGTCAAAAACCATTGCTGACTGAATTTGCTCGTTCAATGCCAACGGTTTCTTTAGTTGAGATTGATGCCATTATAAATCAAATTCGTGGCATTATTTCTCAGGTTTCATTAGCTGTAGAGTTTATACTGCTATTAGTATTGGTGTCCGGCTTCCTGGTTCTGGCAACTAGTATCCAGGCAACTCTTGATGATAGAGTGAAGGAAAGTGTTATTTTAAGAACACTGGGTGCCAAAAAGTCTTTAGTAAAGGGTAGTTTGCTGATTGAATTTGGCTCTCTGGGTTGGCTATCTGGACTTATGGGCGCGGCAGGTGCAGAGTCCGTTTTATATTTGTTGCAATCACAAGTATTTGATATGGACTTTACCTGGCATGCGCCAATTTGGTTACTAGGCCCCTGGGTCGGTATGGTGTTAATTGGTGGGGTGGGAATGTTATCAACATCTTCAGTGACCAAAATGCCGCCATTGGCCATTTTGAGAGCCTTGTAGTCTTGGTCGGGTGTTGAGAGAATTAAGGTGGCTCACAAGTTTCAATTCGATATAATTTAGCCAGTTTGATTTCAGGAAGGGATATTTTGAGGATATCCTGAAATTGTTTACTACAATAAATGAGTGCCAATTAGTGGGTAACTCAATAAATAATGGAGAAAAATATGAGCGTATTAGTAGGTCGTAAGGCCCCGGATTTTACTACTCAGGCCGTTTTGGCCAATGGGGAGATTGTTGGTGATTTTAATTTCGCCAAAACTATTAAAGGGAAGTTCGGTGTTGTGTTTTTCTACCCAATGGACTTCACTTTTGTTTGCCCATCTGAATTGATAGCACTAGATCACAGAATGGAGGCATTAAAGGCATTGGGCGCTGAAGTTGTTGCTGTGTCGATTGATTCTCATCATACGCATAATGCATGGCGTAATACTGCTATCAACGACGGTGGTATTGGTGAAGTAGGTTACACACTTGCAGCCGATATGAGTCATGAAATCAGCAAAGCCTATGGTATCACTTCTGATGGTGGAGACTCTTACTATCCAGCCGGTGTATCAATGCGCGCTACATTTGTAATAGACCAGAAAGGTATAGTACGCCATCAAGTTGTTAATGATGAACCTCTAGGACGGAATGTGGATGAGGTTGTGCGTATCATTGAAGCAATTCAGTTCTTTGAAGAGAATGGACAGGTTTGTCCTGCTGGTTGGAAAAAAGGTGATAAGGGTATGGTTAACACTGCTGAGGGTGTTGCATCTTACCTGTCTGAAAAGTCAAAAGATCTATAATTGATTTGTAAAAAGCCCCCAACGGGGCTTTTTCTACCTATTACTGTCCAGAAGAAAAATCAAACTCTTCGATATCGACTTCTTTGTCTACCCAGCCACCTAAATTTTTCCACTTATTCACCATGGCACAAAACAATTCAGCAGTTTTTTCCGTGTCGTATAGTGCAGAGTGAGCTTCACGATTATCAAATTCGATACCTGCAGTTTGACAGCTTTTTGCTAATACTGTTTGCCCATACACCAAAGCAGCAAGGCTGGCTGTGTCAAAACTCGAAAATGGATGGAATGGATCCCGCTTAATTTCACTCCTCTCAACAGCCGCTTTCAGGAATCCGTGGTCAAAATGGGCATTGTGGGCAACCACTACAGCACGATTACAAAAATTTTTCTTCAGTCCTTTGCGAACCATTTGAAATATTTCAGTTAATGCATCTTTTTCAGACACAGCTTCACGAAAAGGGTGGAATGGATCTATGCCGGTAAAATCCAGGGCGGCTTGTTCAATGTTGGCGCCCTCAAATGGCTGTACATCGAAACTCAGGCTGCGGTCAGGCATAAGCTTTCCGTCATCATCCATTTTTAATGTTACAGCGGCAATTTCCAGCAAGGCATCAGTTTGGGAATTAAAACCAGCGGTCTCAACATCGATGACAACAGGATAAAATCCTCTAAAGCGTTCAGATAATTTTGATGATTCATTATGGCTTTCAGTCACAGTGGTATTCCTAGTTCAATTGCTGCTATGGTAATCCTGATTAAAGATTCACGCAAAGTTACCGACAAAATAAACGTATATTTATTTAAAACGAATGATGACGCTATGAAACTCGTTAAACTGTTGTATCTCATACTACTTTTTCCTGTATTTGCTCGGGGTATTACCTTTACGCCTGGAGTTGAAAATACAGAGTGGCAGTTAGAACCCTCCATTTTTGGTTGCAAGTTTAAGCAGCCCATTCCTACCTATGGTTTTGGAACATTTTTTAAAGAAGCAGGTGAAGAGCTGATTTTTTATCTCGAAACGAATTACAACCAGATGAAAACGGGCAATGCATCTTTGGTTATTGAAGCAACTGAATGGAAAAGCAATGTTTTGACCTCCAATTTAGGCCCGGTTAAAGTAAAGGACACCAGGTTGCCAGTTAAAGTGGAGTCTTTCCGTTCAGACAGAATGATGGCCGAATTATACGGGGGCATGGCACCCACTATTACAGCAGATGCCATGTATGAAAGTGATCAAATCAGAGTCCAGCTAAACCCTACAAGATTTCGCCTCTATTATAACGACTATTTAGCCTGTGTGGCTGGTCTATTGCCGGTTAATTTTAAACAGGTCGAGCGAGTAACCCTGCCATTTGATATCAGCCAGGATGAACTCAATATTGCACAAAAGCAGCAGCTAAAACTAATTGCTACCTATGTGTTGGCCGATCCGCTGGTTTCAGGTATATATCTGGATGGGCATACCGATAGTGATGGCACTCGTTATCATAATCGCAGGTTATCTGAAAAGAGGGTTGCCAAAGCAGCTGATTATCTGATTTCTCAAAATGTTGACCCTGAAATAATAACCTCCCGTTATCATGGTGAACGCTATCCCATTGCTTCCAATGATACTGTGTCGGGTCGAGCACAAAATAGACGGATCACGGTGCGACTAGAACGAATTGAAGACCAGCCGGGAGACCCGTTGGCCAAGCATCCAGTTTTTTAAACTTGCTCTTCCCTATGCCATCCTTTAAAGGTATTAGAGGAGGGTGGCATGGTAGGGTGACACAGCAAAGTATGAAATAAATGGATTTATCTTAAGGTCGTACTAAAAACTATTCGCAATTACCCTTCGGCTTTTGCCATAATATCCCTACAGAAAAATCACTTAAGAGTCTCAAAATCAATGTCTGAAATTAAAAAAGTTGTGTTGGCCTACTCAGGTGGTCTGGATACCTCTGTAATCGCAAAGTGGATCCAGGAAACTTATAACTGTGAAGTGGTTACTTTTACTGCTGACTTGGGTCAGGGTGAAGAGGTAGAGCCAGCTCGAGCTAAAGCCAAAGCGCTTGGCATTAAAGAAATTTATATCGAAGACCTGCGTGAAGAATTTGTTCGAGACTTCGTATTTCCCATGTTCCGTGCAAATACCATCTACGAAGGTGAATATCTATTAGGTACATCAATAGCGCGCCCTCTTATCGCCAAGCGTCTAATTGAAATTGCCAATGAAACCGGTGCAGACGCTATTTCTCATGGCGCGACAGGTAAGGGTAATGATCAGGTACGTTTCGAATTAGGTGCCTATGCGCTGAAACCAGGTGTTCAGGTGATTGCACCTTGGCGTGAATGGGACCTGACTTCCCGTGAGACGCTAATGGCCTATTGTGAAACGCATAATATTCCCGTTGATTATGCCAAGCAGGGTACAAAATCACCCTATTCAATGGATGCTAACTTGCTACATATTTCTTATGAAGGCGGCGTTCTGGAAGATACCTGGACAGAAGCTGAAGATGCCATGTGGCGATGGTCTGTGAGCCCTGAAAATGCTCCTGATAAGGCAACTTATATCGAATTGACTTATGAAAAGGGTGATATTGTTGCTATTGATGGTAAGGAGATGTCTCCTGCTACAGTTCTTGCCGAACTGAATCGTATTGGCGGAGAGAATGGTATTGGTCGACTGGATATTGTTGAAAACCGCTTCGTGGGTATGAAGAGTCGAGGCTGTTATGAAACACCAGGTGGTACTATTATGATGAAGGGTCATCGGGCTATAGAGTCAATTACCCTTGATCGTGAAGTCGCACACCTGAAAGATGAGCTGATGCCGAAATATGCTAAGCTTATTTATAACGGCTTCTGGTGGAGCCCGGAGCGTTTGATGCTTCAGGAAATGATTGATAAGTCTCAAGAGTATGTAAATGGCAAAGTAAAACTCAAGCTATATAAGGGCAATGTTGTTGTAGTGGGACGTCAATCTGAGCAAAGTTTGTTCGATGAAAGCATTGCAACCTTTGAAGACGATGCAGGAGCCTATAATCAGGCTGATGCAGAAGGCTTTATTAAACTGAATGCATTGCGTTTGCGTATTGCTGCAAGTAAAGGACGGTCACCACTAGAGTGATGTGATCTTTCAGGCTGACATTTTATATAGTGTGTTAGCCTGAACTCTTGGTTGAAATAGCGCTTGAACTAAATAACGATGACTTTGGAGATATGGATGAAGCTTAAGCATTTGGTTGCCATAATTTCAATATTGTTGACTTCAGGGTTTTCAATGTCATCAACACAGTTCGAAACACGAGTTATTGGTGGCGAAACAACGACCGGTAGCTGGCCATTTATGGTTTCTTTGTATAAAGATGATGCTTTTTTCTGTGGTGGCACCCTAATTAGTTCTCAACATATTTTAACCGCTGCTCATTGTGTTAATGGAGTCAGTGCGTCTCGATTACGTGCTCGAATAGGAAGTAACAC
>Ga0224506_10000639_pt1 | contig 28226 bp, 25 predicted proteins | sample SF_Jan12_sed_USG_2_FD_169108 | JGI IMG/M metagenome (GOLD analysis project Ga0224506, IMG submission 169108) | Sediment microbial communities from San Francisco Bay, California, United States - SF_Jan12_sed_USGS_8_1 | ecosystem: Environmental > Aquatic > Marine > Sediment | place: USA... | reverse complement strand
GGTTTTCACTTTTAGCCGAAGTGATTAACGATGTAAGATTTGTAGATGGAGTAAAGAAACAAACAGTTAAACGTCAAAGGAGCGCTGCCTGATCATGGTCGCGTACACCAGATTTGACTATAACTCTAAAAATACCGGAGGATAGTGATTATGTAACATTTTTAGTTACTATCAGTGGGATCGGTGGTGTGTTTATAGGTTTGTATTATGCTGCAATCAGTACAATAGCTGGTTCTATATATGCAAAAGTACCAAACAACATACGCGACCTTCTTGCACAGGAGCGAATCGGTAACGTATACATGCACTTTTTGTCCTTCATTACATTCTTAGGAATATCATTAGTATCGTTTCGTGTGCTAGGTTTTGATCGTATATACCTAGCCATTCCAGTAATGCTAGTTGCGGCTGGGGTGGGTATTATAGCTTTTGTTAAATTAGGTCAACGTGTTTTCTATTTGTTCGATCCGACAGCACTAAGTCACCATTTGTTTGGTCAGTTGCGACAGTTTATAAAAATGGTTAATGCGGGTGGTTATCGTTGGAATGATGCGGCTTTTCAAAGACATGCTAATAAATTGGCGTCATCTAGCCTGGATACGTTAGAGACCCTTTCAGATATTACAAAGAAAGAAGTGCACTTGCGTGGTGCGCCATTCATTTCTCTCTCGGAAAATCTTATTTCATTCCTGTTGTTCTATGAAAGAGCAAAGAGAAATATACCCTCAGATAGCCAGTGGTATGAACAAAAATATGTGCATAGAGATTGGTATAGAACTGAAGATACACGGGTATCCGTCGCACATCAGACAGGGACTACTTTGCAGCCTGATGTAACAAATGACAAAGAGTGGGTAGAAGCGAGGGTTTTACCAATAATTAGAGAATGTTTGGAAATTAATTTAAAAGAAGACAGGTACAATGAAATATTAGAGTTGGCAGGATATATCGATGCTTATTTAAAATTGCTAGCAAGAAGTGGAAAAACCGAACGTGCATTAAATATCTTAGAAGAATTGAGTGAGAGTGTTTTAGAGGTCATTTCCCCTGTATCGGAAAAAGAGATTGTTGCTAACGAGATCCTAGAAAAATTGGCAATTATTGAACGACTAGCATCGATGCCTATAACGATTGCATTGGCATGCCGAGAACACATAGAAGAACTAGATTCTGTAAAGGTTGAAAGGCAGCTGTCTAAAATAACTTGGAACAATGATGTTGATTTATATAAACATGATTTTCCTTCCTATTGTTTGCCAAGATTAGAGTGGTTTAAACCAAGGCTAAGTTTTGAAGTTTCTGCAGAAGGAAAAAAAGTTACTCCGATATGGTATCAGAAAGAATTGTTACTACAAATTGAAGGAGATTCTTTTGCTGAGAATACCAATAGCTTGGTCACAAAGGGTTCAAAATTGTATGAGGCATGGATTAGTAAAACAACCAATGCTAAACATCCTTGGTTGGTCGGTGCTGTTATAAGTAGAGAGTGGGAATTTTGGCATAAAGTAGACCATCAAATGGAAATATGGCCAAACAAATGGTCAAACTTAAGCGATGGAAAGAAAATAGAAGGCTTACCTTGGTCTGAATTTGAATCTGAAAAACTCAAAGTGGCAAGTAAGAATAGACAATCAGAATTACTAAAATTAATGTCTGCTCAAAACTTGATGCTTGCCTTTCTGGACCGGCCTGAAGGCTTCCCGGATTATGCTGGTCAATTTTTACATACGTCAGGCGAGGTCTCGCTTGAAGCGTTACTAACAAACAATACAGATTTACTTAGTAAGGTATTTGTAACTTACTTATATGGCTGCATAATGCGTTTCGATAATTTACGCCCAAAAGCAGCATCAATGGATTGGCGCGCTCAGCAAGATTTCAAAATAGCTGCGGCACCATTGCTTGATTTAATGGAGCTTTCTGGATATGCACGCTTAATGGCGGATTATTATGGCAACGATCAAATATGGCAGATAGTTGTTGATGCGTGGGATAAGTATTTTGCCGATAGAGGTGAAGACTCACCATTACCACTGCTAGCCGGAGTTATTGCTTTTACGGAAGGTGCTTTTGAGATTCCACATAGGGGAGTTCTGCGTACGAATTGGAAAATGAGAGTTAGCAGGCAATTGTCTAATGTGCCACGGCACGAAGTCTATTCAAGACATCATATAGCGTCACATACTGTTGTTGATCATGATAGTCCTTTAATAAGAATATTTTCCCGAGAGCCGTACGGAAGTTTTCATGACGGAATTGATATTTTTATAACATTTTATCTGCGGATTAAAGATGGCGCTGATCAATTAGATTTTGGGTGGAAAAGACGTGACTTGCAAGAATCACTAGATCGTGAAGCAAGAAATGTAGAAGAAGTCCATTCTGAGGAGGGCCCAGAGTGAGAAGGCGTAGAGCACATCGGAATGTCGAACCATCTGTGGCTTCTCATTTCCCGAGCTTATCTAAAGGATATGATATTGATCCAGATGTCCATATGTTCACGGAAGACGTTCATCTAGCAATAATGCCAATAGGTGGTCGAACAGAGAGGCAGGAAGATTTTGCGGTCGAACTTAAGGGTGAAGAGCCAGATTGTGAAAAAGCAAAAGAAATAATTGGTGAACTTGGCGAATACGATAGGCACGATACTGAGGCAATGGTTTGCGATGCAATTGATAACATAGCAAGACATTTAGCATGGGAAGGTCAGGCGGTTTATGAAATCATAACGGATAATGAACAGATATACATTCACGGTTTTACATCAAAATATTTATTTAAAATCTTTATATGGTTCTTGCAAATTATTCCTCCAGGAGACTGGGGTTTGTGGAAAAGAAAGTACACTCTGGTTAGCAGGGAAAGAATCTGGAAGGTAAATATTCCACGTGAGTTAGGAGGCACGAGTGGATATAAAAGAGTTATAAAAAGACTGGGTAAGTATAGTCATCTAGGCCCAGAATTTTATAGACAAGATTTAGAACAAGGAATTACAACTAAATATTATGATTTTCTGAAATATGTAAGAAACAGTGAAATATATTTCAATAGAGTAACTCAAAAATGGGGATGGAATAGAAGAGATTGGTCGCAGGATAAATGTACTGAGTATTATTCATTTTATAAGATGCTTAGTTTTAGATATGCGCAAGCAATTCTTCGCGAACATATAATTCAAGAGATCAATCGATTGTTAGATAGACTATCTATTAAATGTAAATTGAATGTAGTTGGTTTGCCAACAGCAAAAGAAATATTACAAATAAGAAACGATATGCAAAAAGGTGATATTCCTTTTACAGAAGTATCAGATAAAGTAGCAATTTAGGTTTTTATGAGCGCATCAGAAATAGTAAACAAAGTTTGGAACTACGCCCACGTCTTGCGCGACGATGGCGTGGGATATGGGGATTATGTCGAACAGATTACGTATTTAATCTTCCTCAAAATGGCCGATGAGCGGGACAAGGCCGGTCAGCAAGTGCAGGTACCGAATAAATACGCCTGGTCAAAATTGGTCAAGCTCGATGGTGATGATTTGGAACTGCAATACCTCCATACTCTGGAAAACCTGGGAAAACAAGGCGGCATGTTAGGTACCATATTCCGCAAGGCGCAAAACAAAATCCAGGACCCTGCCAAGCTGGAACGCTTGATCAAAGGAGTATGGGGTCAAATCAATTGCTTCACAATACTCTATGCTATTTGCAATGCAAAACTGGCTGGAGGAACTTCCAGCGGTCAATAATTCGTACCGGTTTAAGAAATAAATCGGTAGGGGAAAGCCTCTGGTACAACATAAAAATTAGCAGGAAACCAAAGTTGGAGTATAAACTACCGAACTATTAACGTTTATTTTCACAGGGATTGAATTCAACGCATTGGTGTTAATACAGTCAATGACAAAACAAGAAATCGCACAAAACATAGCTTCGGTACTTAACACCAAATCCGGTCAACTAGCCCGGGACATTGCGCGTGATCTCGGGCTGGATAAAAAGGAAGTAAACAGCGTCTTGTATGGCTCATTAAAAGGTAAATTTTATCAAGACAAGTCCTACCGCTGGTGGCCAAATGACGACAGGCCCAAGGCATCCAAAGAAGAAAAATTAGAAAAGCGAGCCGATACGCCGTTGGCCAAACTGTGCCAGTATTATTTGGCGTGTATGGGGCGGGATGACGAAGGCGGGATCAGCGCTTTTGCTTTTAATAAATACGGTCCGTCGGATTATGTGGAGCTGGAAACCTTATCAACCAGTAGTGACACATTATTCGAATTGCCCAATGCCAGTGCCTTGTTCAAAAAAGTAAGAGGTGAGCGCGGGCGTCTAACCATGCATTTTGGGTATCCTACCAATTTAAAAAAAATCAAATCCTCCAGAAGCAGTTGGGAGGGATTCGTTGTAGAGCCTATTTTACTTTTCCCGGTGGAGTTGGGTCAGTCCATCAGTGACACGCCTGTGATTGATGTGGGCGCGCCTATCATCAATATGTCGGTATTGAAGCAGTATTCCAACTCCGAACGAGAAGCGGTAATGAACGAGCTGATTCTGCTGGAAGAAGAATTGGGAATACGCAGTGCCGATGTTAATCCCGATCTGGATGAATTAGCCCAACGACTACGGGCGCTGCGCGAAGAATGGCTCTGGGTAGAGGATATTAACCCTGAGAGTTTATTGAAAGAGCCTGTTCTCGCCGAGTGTACGGAGCCGGGGATTTATAATAGAGCTGTTCTTATCGTCAGCGAAAGGTCGCCCTATACCCAGGGCCTGGAGAGTGACTGAGCTAGTTCTGATCCATCCGTTTCGAGAAGGCAATGGTAGATGCTCACGCATATTGGCAATTATTATGGCGTTGCAAGCAGGATTACCAATTTTGGACTTTAGTATTATTCGCGGGCCAAAGAAAATAGATTATTTTACCGCTGTCCAAATTGGATTGGGGCGCGACTATCAACCCATGGAGCAGTTATTTGATGAAATTATCGAGGCTTCGATTCAGGCTTTGTAGGAGAAGTATAGCTGCTCGACACTTCAGATAGTTGTTGCCTTACTTGGGTAAGGCTGGCGCCCGTTTCGATAACGGTTGAACTGGAAACACTAGTGATTAATGATTCCCGATATTTCTTGGGATCCTGTAAATAGGGGTTTGATTCAAACAATGATTTCTTTTTCATACTGGTTTCCCAATTGGTCAACAGCAAGCGGACCCTGATATGCCGATGGCTCCAGCACTCTTGCCAACCGATGGAAGGGAACATGCTTGGCGCAGATCAGGATTTACCCGTCGTGTTAGTAATATCGGCATTTTGTAGGTAAAAATCAAGCTAAATTTCATATCATTTTAAAAACTTAAAATTGTAACTTATTGAAACTATGAGGTTATTTTGAGCGTATCTGAAATTGTAAACAAAGTCTGGAACTACGCCCACGTCTTACGTGACGATGGCGTGGGTTATGGAGATTATTTCGAAGCCGCTCCCGGCGTCCTCGACAACTGCTCCTGCGTGGTTCTACCTTCGCCCATCCCTGGGCTCGTGCCTCCCGCGGCATTAGTACATCCATTTACGTCACAATTACCTATAAATGAGGTTCCACATGAGTGCGTCTGAGATTGTTAATAAGGTTTGGAATTACGCGCACGTACTCAGAGATGATGGTGTTGGATACGGTGACTATGTGGAACAGATTACTTATTTAATCTTCCTCAAAATGGCTGATGAGCGGGAAAAAGGCGGTCAGCAAGTGCAGGTTCCGAACAAATACGCCTGGGCCAAGTTAGTAAAACTCGATGGCGATGATTTAGAACTGCAATACCGCCATACCCTGGAAAACCTGGGAAAACAGGGCGGCATGTTAGGTACCATCTTCCGCAAGGCGCAAAACAAAATCCAGGACCCCGCCAAGCTGGAACGCTTGATCAAGATGATCGACAAGGAGCAGTGGTCCACCTTGCCAGCGGATGTGAAAGGCGACATCTACGAAGGCTTGTTGGAACGCAATGCGCAGGATGTAAAAGGCGGCGCCGGGCAATACTTTACCCCGCGCCCGTTAATCCAGGCGATGGTGGAGGTGATGCAGCCAAAACCCACCGACACCGTGGCCGATCCCGCCTGTGGGACCGGCGGCTTTTTATTGGCTGCCCACGATTACATGGCACCACAGGCCAGCTCCAAAAAAGAACAACGTCATCTTAAAGAAAATGCCTTACGCGGTAACGATATCGTCGATAGCGTGGTGCGCTTATGTGCTATGAACTTATTTTTGCACGGCATTGGAGGCGACTCTTCATCGGCTGATGGCTCCTGCCCCATAACCGCCAATGATGCCCTGGCCAAAGAAGTGGGGGATGACCGTGTCGATATGGTCCTGGCCAATCCGCCCTTTGGTAAAAAAAGCTCTATTACCGTCATCAACGAAAAGTCCGGTAAAAAAGAACAGGAAAAGCTGGTCTATGAGCGCGAAGACTTTTGGGCCACCACCTCCAACAAACAGCTCAACTTCGTGCAACACATCGCCAATATGCTCAAGATCGACGGCAAAGCCGCCGTGGTGGTGCCGGACAACGTCCTCTTCGAAGGCGGTGCCGGAGAAACCGTGCGCAAAAACCTGTTAGAACGCACCGATCTGCACACTCTGCTGCGCCTGCCCACCGGTATCTTCTACGCCCAGGGTGTTAAGGCGAACGTCATCTTCTTCGACGCCAAACCTGCTTCAAAATCCGCCTGGACCAAAAAACTCTGGATCTACGATTTTCGCACCAACGTGCACATGACCCTGAAAACCAAGAAACTGGTCAAAAGCGATTTCGATGAGTTTATAGACTGCTACAAAGCCGATGACCGCAGCAAACGTCGGGAATCCAAAAAAGTCGATCGCTGGAAATCTTTTACCTACGATGAACTTGTCGCCCGCGATAAAACCAACCTGGATATCTTCTGGTTAAAGGATGAATCTCTGGAAGATACCGAAAATCTACCGCCTCCGGAAGTGCTGGCACAGGAGATTGTGGAGCAATTAGAAGCAGCGTTGGAGGAGTTTCGGAGTGTGGAGGAAATTCTTAATGGAAATGGGTCGGCGTGACGATACCGGGCCTGGCAGATGCCCTGGTTCGGAAAGCCGCGTTTGAGTGGCTGGAATCGCAGTCACAACTCCACGGTGACGTGTTTCCGAGGTCGATATTAGCAGAAGGGTTTCGGTATCAGGATAAGAGGATTCCTTTATTGGGCCCGCAGGGGATATTTAAACCGGCTGCAATCGATTTACCCATTTCCATAACAACTATCCCAAACGGGCCATACGACGATGGGTACTATTCCGATGAATTGATTGAATACAAATATCGCGGTTCGGACCCGCAGCACAGAGACAATCGCGGTCTGCGCCAACTGATGCAACAGAAAGTACCTTTGATCTATTTTTATCAAGTGGTTAAGTCAAAATACCTGGCAATCTGGCCGGTTTATATTGTGGGGGATAATCCGCACGCCTTGACTTTTACAGTCCAAGTAGACGACAGCAAAAGACTATTGTATCCCACTGCCAACTTGAGCGCGGAAAACCGAGTGATGGATGAAAGGGAAGATTTACGTCGTTCATATATAACTTCAACTGTTCGCCAGCGAGTGCATCAGCGGGCGTTTAGGGAAAGGGTGTTGGAAGCCTATCGGGAGCAATGTGCGCTTTGCCGGTTGCGTCATGTGGAACTGCTTGATGCTGCCCATATCATTCCGGACGGTGAACCCGATGGTGATCCTGTTGTGGCTAACGGACTGTCGTTATGTAAATTGCACCACGCTGCGTTTGATCGGCATTTTATTGGAATAACACCTGATTGTGTAGTTGAAGTCCGGCGTGATATTTTGGAGGAAGAAGACGGGCCTATGCTGCTGCATGGCTTGAAAGAAATGCATGGTCAGAAAATAAACATTCCAAAGAAGAAAACGCTTCAACCGAATGAACTATTGCTGCAGAGACGATATGAGCAGTTTTTGCGGCTGGTGTGACAACAGTTGAAAATGGTTTGGAGTGCGGGTAAAAGCCTGGGGTATCAAGAAGATGAAGGCCAAATGGGGCAGTTGCAACATCAATGAGTCTCGTGTTTGGTTGAATTTAGAGCTAGCCAAGAAATCGCCTGAATGTTTGGAGTATATTGTGGTGCACGAGCTGGTACACCTGTATGAAAGAAGTCATAACGGTCGATTCAGTAAGTTGATGGACAAGTTTCTACCGCAGCGGCGGCAAAGCTAGGGTGTGTTGAAAAGTGAGCTATTGGCTCATGAGGATTGGGAATACTAGCGAGCGCGGATTCGATTTCGTGTAAAGAGCGGAAGGGGGAGAGTATGAGTAAGGGTATTACAAGAGAGCGCACCGGGTATTTGTTGCAACAACTTTTCAAAATACTATTGGAATACCCCGATGGTCTTCAAGCGAAGGATGCGTTGCAAGAGTTGCAAAACAGGGTTGAATTAACAGAGCACGAAGCTGGAGAGTACGAAGGAGGGGGCAGTCGCTTCGGAAAGATTGTACGTTTTGCTACTGTCGACGCTGCAAAAGCAGGGTGGATGCGAAAAGTCAAAGGGATATGGTCAATTAGCGAGGCCGGTGCAGAAGCCTTGAAAAATATTCCCAATTCAGAAGATTTTTATCGCGAGGCGTCCAGGTTATACAGAAAATGGAAAAAATCTCAAAGTGATGTTGAGAATGTAGAAGAATCAGCTGATAAAGAGTTGGAAGCCAAGATCACTTTTGAAGAAGCGGAAGAACAGGCCATAAACGAGATCAGTGCCTACTTGGTAGAGATTGATCCATATGATCTGCAAGATTTGGTGGCGGCTCTTCTAGAGGCGATGGGGTACCACGTATCATGGGTATCGCCACCAGGGAAAGATGGGGGTATTGATATATTGGCGTTTAATGATCCGTTGGGAACTGTACCGCCAAGGATTAAAGTGCAAGTAAAAAGACGCAAAGATAACATTCCAGTGGAAGAGATGAGGGCGTTTTTGGCTCTAATAAACAATGACGACGTAGGAATTTTTGTAACCACTGGAGGTTTTACAAAGGAAGCGGAAAATATCGCGCGATCCCAAGAGACCAGAAAAATTACGCTGATTGATAAACAAAGGCTTATCGACCTTTGGATTGAGTACAATGATAATCTTGAAAAGGACAAAAGGAATTTGTTGCCATTGAAACCAATATATTTTATCGCCCCCAATGACTAGCTATGAGAAACTGGGAAACGCTTCCTCTAGCTAGAGTAAATTGTGAGCAGGTAACGTGTTGGTGAAATTATAGGAGTGCTATGGTGGGTTCATCGTTTGTCGAAGACGCACTCAAATCTAACCGAAACTTTCACCGGTTAATCATATCGGTTAGCTTGGTGAGTATTATTTTCTCTCTATCATTGAACCTTCCCCAGAATTTGGTGGTAATAAAGGACAAAATTGACAAACTAAGACAAGTCAATTTGCTGAAGTATAAAGAGTTTGCGATTGACAGTGCCGTTGCCTATGCTGAGCCTAAGCTCAAGAGTCAGCACGATCAGTTGGAACAATTCTTTAAGAAACACCAATGGATGGTGTTCCATACGAATCATATTTCTGAAAAATTTCTTACCCCAGTACATGTTGGTCGTATCTTAGTAGAAGATACAGTGTTGGCTGGCATAAATAGCACAAACTTGACGAGTTTAAATGCTATTAGTTCTGCGTTACAAGTTGGAAAAAATGTGCAAGTTGTTATACCGAAGATAGAGAGTATATTGCCGGATTTGGAGCAGTTTTTTAATGAAAACGCAAAAGCAGGGACAAAGGTATCGTCCGTAAAGCTAGGTATAGATATGCTGCAAACAGCGGGGGAGTCATTTTTACCAGATGCACCGGTCGTACATCTATATTTCGAGTTGGTGAGAAAAGGGCCGTTTGAAGCAGCGCCAGTTTTTAATGCCCCAATTTCGTCGGTTATGGAAGAGGTGCCTGATACTTCATTTATAAACTGGCTTAAAAATCATTATTCCGAGAGCGAGCTGTTCAGTGTTAATAAAGATGGCGATATAGAGTGGCTTTCTGTTCTGCCAAATCCACCAGACGGACACAAACAGGAACCTATTGGGTTATTGCAAAAGAGAATTAAAGCGGAAATAGAAAAAGGAAGTCCGTCCAAGAGATCCGTAACTATTTTAGGTACATCTGTCCCTGGTGTCTTGGTTGTCTATGCTGCGCCGCTAATTCTAATGGTATTGCTCTACTATTTGTTGCAGCATTCCAAACACTTGTTGCGTTTGGTTGAGGGTAACCAATCAAGTTTTCGAGAGTTCCCTTGGTTACCTCTAGTTTTGGGAAAGTATTGGTGGCTTGAAATGGTTTTTAGTATTGTTGTGTTACCGTTGGCTGCTATTACTATTTTGGTTGTAAAGTTAAAGTCATTTGGGCAAGAGATGATATTTGAGACCGCTTTGTCTATTGTATGCGCAGCGATAGTCATGGTTTGCGCCATGTATATAATAAACAACATTCTACTGATTCGGTCAAAGTATGGGAATGAGTAGTATAAGAGGGAATGGGTAAACAAAAAATTCGGGTCAGAGAAAAGAGGTCGGGTATTAGACGAGTCGCATACCGGTAATATTACCAGTCTTACTAATAGACTCAGGGACAAATAACCTGGTAAATTTCGAGTTTATTTTGCGGTGACATTAGGGGAAGGTATTTATGGGGTTTTGGGACTTTTTCCAACCACCGGCTCCGATAATGCTGGGTAGGGAGCTTGGTCTAATAGTTAGCAGTGAAGATTTGTATGATGACGCAATCGGTGGATTTTCTGATAAAATTCAATTACTACCTAAATTATCGGGAGCTGGTAAAGTTGTTGTTGCGTTCATTTATCGGCCATTAAATTTCCCTGCGGGTAAATATATGGCGCAAATCGGTGATAAAGCATATTTCAAGAAAGGCAATGGTTTGGCTTTGCATGAAGAAGTGGTTGCTCTTTACAACAATAAGCTAATATTTAGAGGATTTCATGGGGGTATGGGGTTCGCACAAGATCCCAAGCTGGACAACTATTTTCTGGTGAAGGAATATAAATTGCACAAAAAGGTCATGGTCCTGAACGATACGGTTGATGCTCACGCGCTGTTGGAAAGTATGGGTAAAGATTCTCGATTTGACGACCCAAGCAAGTATGATTTCGTTCAACGAAATTGCCAGTTTTTTTCTCAGGCTGTGCGGGATATGATTATAAAACAAGGTGCTTTGAAATTTCGAGCTGATGTTAAATAGAACCATTCAATGCCTTTTGGCAATTATTCCAACTTTTGTTCTACCGTCCTGCGGCCAAATCGACAATAACCCATCGAGTATTGGTGGTGCTGTCATTTTTGAGAACCACCCAGGGATTCAAAAAATCCAATTGTCCAACTTGAAAATAGACACAGTGTACAAATTGGGTTCTTTTGAGCATATCTATGGTATGAGTTCCTATACTAAAACTAACATGATTGTTTCCTTAAGTGTCGGGCATGAATTTAAAGAATATGCTCTTTATGTTTTGGATATTGGTTCTTCGCGGAAAACCAAAATCGGCAATGGTCAATGGCCTCAAGTAATTTATACTGGCGATGGCGTAAATCTGGTATATGTAGATGCAACATCAGAAGGTTATAGTTTGGTATCCGCGAGACTGGAGAGTGGAAAAATTATAAAAACAAATTGGAAGCTACATTCTGGTCTAGAGCCGCAAAAACGTTGGACTATTGATGAGAAAACCATAGCCTTTAAAGGCGCAGAAGATGAGGTGTGGTTTGTGGATCTTGGGACAGGACAATATAAGGTGAAAACTATCACTGATTGTCACCCAGATGTGTGGTTGTCTAGAAGAAAACAGTTTGTTTGTCTGAACACAAACACCAAAGCTTGGGCGTTGACAGACATTGATTTAACAAGCAGCGCGCCCTTAGAGGGGATGAGTGCAGCAAGCCCAGCTTTTTATGAAGTATCTATCGATACATTATTTGTGCAGCCACATAGCTTTTCTCTAAAAAGAGGGGAAGTCTATGGCATGGGCGTTTACAATTTTAAGAAAAAAAGTGTTGATGAGATTGCAGATAAAATGATTAGTTTTAGTTCTTTTTGGGTAGAACATTAGTTTTGAGCTAATCTGGCTCCGGGGTTGCGCCAAAATACCGATAGTCGTTTCATTACAAGTAAGTTTTCTCCTTTGTTATCGTTTATTGTGTTCTTCCTCCGGCGAGCCAGAGAGCAATACTTTCTAGTATTCAGATTGGCTTATATTGGAAAGTATTGCTCTCTGGTACGTATTTCTAGTCCATACTCAGGTTTGTAATCCACGGTGGCAAGTTGCTCGTCAATGGTAGGATCGTAGGTGTAGAAAGAGTGTTGAACACGAAGGGAATGTAAAAGAAATATTGAAAGGGTTGTTAAAATTATTGGCACATGGAGCAAAACAAGGATGGTAGTGTCTTCTAATATTCCAACCATTTCCTGGGAAGAAAATTTTTCTTATGACGATGAGCGTCGTGTTGCAACTCTCATTTTGGAGGCGTTGCGCTCCGCAAGGGGGGAGCGTATTTCCGACGAGCCCATGTTATTCTTTTTCATACCTACACCATTAGCTTACGATAAAGCAGAACTGGAAATGGTAGAAGGGTATCACAAGGCTACAGGAGAGCAGTTGCGTCATATTGCTTTTCCCAGGGGTAAAGCCTATGTGGTCGCAAGCCCCGATCAGTTTCTGCAGTTGGTTCCCCTTACGTTCAAGCTGGGCCCTCCCGAGTTGACCTTCATCTTATCGCAGTGTGGTCTGGATTTGTCTTCTAGCGAACAGAGCTTGTCAGACCATATTGTTGATGCCCTTGCCAAGGACTCCTCTGCCGATGGATGTTATGCTGGCCTTCATTTCGATTCCGGTGATTTGGTGGAGTTGTTTTAGAAAAGCCAAGAAAGGAAGGGCGTTAATTTCAGCAATACGTGTTATGAAGACAAAGTGCCCTAACCAACTAATTTTATCCAACTTTAAGTAGCTGTCTGATAATTGCGGCAAGGTCTGATAGTTCATATATAGTGATCTATAGTACACTAAACGTGAACTACACATCGGTCAGTGATGTTGATTTACTGGTTGTTGGTGATGTTGGTTTTACAGAAGTGGTGAGTGTGCTTTATTCGGTGCGGGAAATGTTAGGGCGAAACATAGATCCTATAGGCCATAAAACGTTCTCTCCATTAAAAAACGCAGGATGCATTTAATTTGTCAACCAGGTGAGTAGAGAGCTAGCGCGAAAGTAGAAGGAAGCTATTTGCTCGTGATAGCTGAGATTTTCGGCAACTTTTTGCGTTACCTATTACGAGGGTTTGTGTTGACTGTTCAAACATTACATCTAAAAGTAGATTCGGAAGTTGATGAGGCTATTGCTCGCCGCGAAATGGAAGTAATAATTGACTTAATAGATAAGAAGTACAATTTTACCGGTAAGCAAATTCTTCAGTTACAAAACCAAAACGATCACAATCAACCAGAATTCACAAGCCTTGTGCAGGTAGCCGCAAGCATGTTTGCCAGTAGGGCGATCTGGGATCTGATCAATTTTTATGAAAAAAATGGCAATTTGGTATTTGATAAGAATTCTACTGATGCCTACCTTATCGATGGCTGTGTCTCTACCACACTTAACAACCAACTGAATAATATAAAACGTATTGCATCTCCTTTTGGTCAGGATCAACTGGACTGGATAAACGATAGAATCTTCGGTCTAACGGGGAATTATTTATCAGTATTTTTCAAACTGGTAGTACCTGGAATCCGGGCAGACGCATTAGACCTTCGAGTACATTTTTTCAAGGATTCCCTCGGGTCTAATCCAATAGAACAAAAAATATTCTTGGATCAAATGATTGAGTTGGCGCGAAACAATGATCGTGCATTCAATTGGTTTTTGCTCAATGATTTAGTGCTGTTAATTTACAAGCAACGAGGTTTGGATGCTTTGAGGCAATTCTTTGATACCGAACATTATCCTTGGATAGTCAGTTCGGCTAAATGTAATCATATGTACCCGTGGATAAGCTCTATTCATGGCTTTTTAGGCAATGTATTTGTTGATTTTTATAAACAGAAGGGTGCGTTAGTCGATATATCATTGCCTTCAGTTTTTGATGATTCCAGTTGGAGTATTATGTATGATTTTGTAGCGAGTTCTGCAGTTCGTTTGGATGATGTGCTGGTCATTATAAATTGCGGAAATTGTCCAGAGTCTGAGTCGGATTTGAAACATCTTCTGTCTCAAAGGCGTGACAAACTGCAGACTATTGCTTTTAAACGGCATCCAAAATTGTACAGTCATCCTGAATTGAAAATCTATCATTTTTGTGAGATTACGGATGTTAACGCACTGCTAGATATAGCCAGGAATGTAAAAGATGAAGAAACGAAACGTGGTGTAGTGCGTTGTCTTATTGTTGGCGATCTTGATTGGAGTTCTATAGTCCTGGAGCAACACCACGATATACTACTACAGTATCCCATTCCCAAATTAAGTGTAGAGCAGCTAACTCCACTCTGGAGTAAATTCCCTGGCCGGCGTGTAGGTGTTCTTAGTGCCCTCATGTGGAAATTGTTAGATGTGGGCGAAGCCTCGGTAGATGCCATCCTTATTCAGATTCAAGCTTATTATGACGAGGCAGGGGAAGACAATCCGGAACTTTTTCTAATGGCGGTACAAACTTTAAATGATAACCCTCATCCTCGATTGGCCTCAATGCTTTGGTCTTGGGGAGTATCGGAAATACGAGAAGAGTTACGGGTATATATTGCCATGAACCAAAATACTTATCTACGATATATACCTCCAACATATGGCTTCGAAACGTACCCGGTTCTCACATACCCTATACGACAGGATTTTGTCAAATTTTGCCAGCAAGTTATGCTGGACGAATTTGTTCTTACTATGGATATCGATAATCAGTACCTCTATTTTCTGCTGAATGATCAGATTGTAATGCAGAATAGAGAATGTTTGGTGTCATGCTTTAATAACTCTAGTCATTCGCAGAAACGATTTTACGAAGGCATTTTCAACTTGTCGCCGAATACGGTTGTGGAAAAAAATATGGTAATCAATTCTAATAGGGTAGTGACAGATCCGGTTTGGCGATTACTACTTACCTTTAAGGAACAAATAACACCCGAAAACACAAAAAAATTGAAAAGCATACTAGGTGATGGTGCGATTCCAAAACACGTAAGCCAAACGATGATCAAAACAGTGTTACAAGACATCGACCTCAAAAAACCAGAAGCCGTAAGTCCTCAAGGTATTCTGTTGGACGATATTATGGATGTATTAACTGAAAAATTCGATTTTGAGGCTATTGGTCTATCAAAAGAAAGCGTTTATGAGCTTTTGCAAGAATTCAGCGAAACGCCTATGGGGGTCATGTCTCATCGTGCAACCAGCATTGTTCGTGGGTTATGTGGTTTGTATGTCTATAATCTAGCGTGTTTTTTTGCCACTATTTGGATGAGTGACAGTAAGCTGCACAACAGCAATTGGCTTTTAACGTTGGCAATACTGACTCCGGGTTGTGAGGAGCTATTGGCTGGCGCAAGTAAGAAACGGGGGGAAAAATCAAATTTTCTTGTATGGGAATTGGGGAAATTGGGTTCAAAAAGTGCCCTGCAAAAATTAACCTATCTTTGGCTGGGTTCCGATTTTTTCGATGTTGGTGACATATTGGTCCACCTTGATAAGTATGCATATGAACAAAGTATGCAGTTGTACAGCCTAATTGATGAATTGGTTTTGGATACGAGTGGTCTGAGAGCCGTGTTTGCTGGCAATCTGGAAAGCAGCTACCAGGTACATTTAAACTCTGAATTGAAAATTCGCTTTTCACAGAAGAGTACCTCAAATTCTATAAACAAAATATCCGGACCCGAATCTGCAACACTACAATACGCGGTAAAAGAATTGAAGACGCGAGCTAAGCTATATTGCGAAAACGCAACAAAGTGGTTAAATAATAGAAGAGCAGAACAATACAAATGGCAGTATCCAGAATGGAAAAGTTTATTTTGCGCCGATGAATATAGGTTAACCTTACTTGAAGGTGTGGTTTGGTTGTGTAGTTCATTAAAGGAAAACCAGTTAGAGACCTTTGTCGTCAAACGAAACGGGGATATCGTAGATTCATCAGGAAAGGGATTTGTACCGCCCGAGGATTCGTTGGTTCAGGTGTGGGATCCCAGCCTAACTCCAGGTGATGTAAACCTATACTGGCGGAAATATTGTAGCGATAATAAGGTAAAAAGTATTTATTCACGCCAGCTAGTATTGCCGACAGTCTTGCCTGTTTTGAATGAAGATTTGTCTACTCACATAACGAACTACAAGGGGGTGAGGGTTGAGAAAAACGCCATGCTAAAAGTCATGAAAAAACATAGTTATGTGAAATGGATTTCACATAGCGGCGATATCCAGTCTCTTGCAAGTTTTTATCACACGCAAGACGTTCAAACAGTGATCAGGGTAAAGCAACAAGATAGACCGCATAAAAACAAAACGGTATTTTTGATAGTAGATGGGATCGATTGTATAAAATTTTACAAATATAAGTATCGAGAATACATAACGCCTGATCAGGGCGTGTGGTCCGACATTGTTGCTTTGTTTAACGATTTATTGCCATTACATGAACCGCTCGAAGATTCAAACATTTTTATGAAGTCGGCTTAGGTTAATAAGAGCAAAGAGCCCGATAGTTTCTCTTCCGACATGCGAAAGGTTCGGTGTGGCACTATAGGCAGTACTAGTGGCCATGTAAGGGGCTGTGTTTTGGCTCTGCTTGGCGGAATACGCAAAAGGCGCTATTCCGCCCTACGGTTCCTAATGATGTCGAATTTTTGGAGGATGTGCTGACACCGTTTCCACCGTTAGCCGAGGGGGTAAGTTCGCTTAGTGATTTCGGGTACAAGTTAGATTACCATCACGATGAGGGATTTAAAGGGTATGTGTTTAATAAAGGGAATGGGGTTAATTTGGAGGATTGTGGGATAACTAAAAAGATACTAACTAATAAAGCCATGGAGAATTTGCTTATTGGAAACATCGTTTGGCGCTAAAATAGGGCCAGAGCTAGGGTGGGGGGCAGGTTGGTTGTTTCATAATATTGATAGATTTTCCAGAGTCGGGGGAATGGTGACAAGCTATCCGGTTTTTGTAGAACTTGATCGTTCACTATATGTGAACTATTCGGAGGGGCGAGCTTACTGGGGATAAAATAGAACCGGGTCAGAGTGGATTTCAGTGTGATGAAAGCAGCGCTGTATTCACCACTAGTATTAAAAATAACTATTCTCTGGTTTCAAACGATCCAACCTAGCCCTTTCAGGGCTGAAATTATTTTGTGCGCCTAACCGGTGGCTGAAGCCACCGGCTGTATCACGGTCCCCCTTTCAGAGAACTGGTCCATGGTTCGTAGAATTGGATAATAGTTGTTCGAAGTTAAAATAAGAATGTTTCTTATTTTAGTTTTGGAACAAAAATATATTAGCCAAATATAACAATAAGTTAGTTATGCTATGTTTTAAAAAAATTGCAGAAACTTGCATATTATGGAAGTATCTGTAAATATTATTACATGACTCCACTCACTGAAATGATCATCACGACCGGCCAGGCCGACCGCATCTTATCTGCCTGTCAGATCGCTCGTTTGTTGGGTGGGGGGGATGCCCGGCGGTATGGTCAGGTGAATCGTGCACTTAAAGCCGGTGAATTGCTGAGGGCCCGACGGGGTTTGTATGTGCTAAATCCTGTTTTCCGAAAAACACCCATTCACCCTTTTACTTTGGCACAACAGATTGAGCCGGGTAGTTATGTGAGTGCTGAGTCTGCTTTGAGTTTTCACGGCTGGATTCCAGAAGCCGTTAATACTGTGTTGAGTATGACGCCAAGGGGTAAGTCGGTGAATTACGAGAATGATCGTTTGGGGCGATTTGAATTTCGTCGTATGACGGTTAATGGCGGTTATTTTTTGCAGGCGGTAATGCGGCATGAATTGCAGCAACAGGTCGCATTGATTGCCGAACCTTTAAGGGCTTTACTGGACTTGGTTTATTTATGTAAGTTTGAATGGCAAGGCTTGGATTTTTTGTACCAGGGATTGCGTGTTGATGAACAAAAACTCCAGTTAGTGAATGAGTTGGATATCACATGTCTACTGGATGTATACAAAGGAAAGCGTGAACTGGCGTTTATTCAAGGCTTGAAGCGGGAGCTGGCGTTGTGATCCAATTGATTCAACAGAGGTTAAGGGAATACAAAACGATTGGGCCAATTGAAGAGGAGAATGCGCTGAAGGAAATAGTGCAGGAGATCATCCTGTTTGCCTTATGGCGAGCGGAGTTTTTTGAAGTGGCTGCGTTTCAAGGTGGCACCAGTTTGCGTATCTTATACGGTTTACCACGATTTTCAGAAGACATTGATTTTGTTCTGCAACAGCCCGACTCTGATTTCTCTTGGCAACCTTATTTGGATAGTTTGACGGAAACCTGTATGGAGTTCGGTATAGAACCTGAAGCGCTGGATAGAAAGCAAATGGACAGGAACGTCAGGGCCGCGGTCATTAAGGATACTTCCATTGCTAACCAGTTAAACTTGAATTTCTTAGGTAGCCAATCCAGGCGCAAGTTGACTATTAAGTTGGAAGTCGATTGTAATCCGCCGGTAGGGTCAGGATTTGAATATAACTATCTTAGTTTCCCGGTTGACTACGAAGTCTGTCACCAGGATATGAGTAGTAACTTTGCATTAAAAATTCATGCGCTGTTATGTCGCCCGTACTTAAAAGGTCGAGATTGGTACGATTTTAATTGGTATGTGGCTAAGGGGGTTACTCCGAATATTGGTTTGCTCAATAATGCACTTATTCAATACGGCCCATGGAAGGGGAAAAATCTCAATATAGATAAAGCTTGGTTGACTGCGGAGTTGGAAGGGAAAATTGCTGAGATTAAGTGGGACAGAGCGGCTCAAGATGTTGAACGCTTTTTGAAACCGGTTGAGCAAAAAAGTTTGACCTTGTGGAGTGAAAGATTCTTTTTGAGTAAATTGCGGAAATTGGTGTGATGTGCGCGCAGAACCCGAAATTAAGTTGAGAGCTTGAAATAAAGTGATTATCCATTGCACGAAAAAACTCGCGGCTAAATTGAAAAATGTCAGTCCGGAAAAGCTTGAGGATAACAATCCACTGGGAGATTGGCATGCAAATCTGTATGTGATTGATCGTCGCCAATGTGTGATGTTTTGCCATGACAAAACTCGTTTTGTTCTGTTCAAGCCGGGTTGGAAAGAGAGTGATTTTGCCAATATGGATTTTTGGTTTAATGATTTGTTTGCCAATACCATGCTGAAGTTGGGTTACGAACCGGCGGTGATTGACAAAGCATTGTCATACGTAGATGAACTTAGTTTTGATACGGTCTGTGATCGTTCGGTACAAAGCTCATTACGCGTAGCAGAATCACAAGACCTTTATGGGTTTTTGATGCACGTGCCTAACGTAATGGACTTACCCATGTATTCCGTTTCCGCGCAATTGAACCAGCGGCCGGTGACTACGAAGGGGATGAAAAATAGAGAATGTTTATGGCCGCACAGAGCAATGTTGGAATTAATCGGTACACTTAGTTGATGGAAACTAAATTGGGCGCATGGTGACCTCCGTTCAGATCACAGAAATGCGGGTCAGAGAGCAATACTTTCTAATATTCAGGTTGGCTTATATTAGAAAGAATTACTTTCTGGTACGAATTTCGGCTGATCTCGGTTTTTGCTCAACGGAACTAGGAAATTATATAAAATATTGAATAATCTACAAGATAAGAGGTCATAACTGGCATGTGTCGCAAAGTTAAAATAAGCCGCTTCCTTATTATAATTTAACTGTTAAAATAAAATAACAGCTCAACTTTATAGGTTTCAAATTTAAGCATGAAAAGGGGAGTCACCGGCCAATACACACCTGCCATAGCGGGTGGCATTGCTTGCCAGGCTTTTGTGCCCAAATCACTGCCCCCACAACCCCCACTGGAAATGGATGGCAAACTTCAGGGCCGCATCAACCAGGCCATGCTCGCCTTGGGGCGTTTGGATGCCACCAGCAATCTGTTACCGGATGCGCATCTCTTCTTATACAGCTACGTTCGTAAAGAAGCGGTCATGTCCTCCCAAATCGAAGGCACCCAATCTTCCCTTAGCGATTTAATGCTCTATGAAATGGATGGCGTTCCCGGTGTACCCATGGATGACGTGCAAGAAGTCTCCTGCTATGTTAACGCGCTCAATTTAGGCATCACGCGCATTCGCCAACAACAACCGATCGCCTATCGTTTACTTACGGAATTGCATCAAGCACTCATGACCTCAGGCCGTGGCAGTAATCGCAGCCCCGGTGAGTTCCGCAAAACTCAGGTTTGGATCGGCGGCCACCGCCCCGACGAAGCCGCCTTTGTACCCACACCGGCCAACGAACTGAATAATTGTTGGGCCGAACTGGAACGTTTTATTAACAACGTGCCCGAGTCCACCGACCCACTTATCAAGGCCGCGCTGGCTCATGTGCAGTTTGAAACCATTCATCCCTTCATGGATGGCAACGGTCGCATCGGTCGCCTGTTGATCCCTTTAATCTTGGTGGAAGCAAAAGTTCTGCAAGAACCCTTGCTATACCTATCCGTGTTTTTTAAAAAACACCGTCCAACCTATTACGAGCTTTTGAATCAGGTGCGCCTTAGTGGAGATTGGGAAGCCTGGCTATTGTTCTTTGTGGATGCCGTGGTTGCAACGGCCAATCAAGCCGCCGATACTGCGCAACAACTCAGTGCCCTCAGACAACATGACAAAGCCCGTTTAAACGGCCTGGGTCGCCAACAAGGCTCGGCCAGCCAAATCATCGATGCCCTGTTTCAGCAGCCCATTGCCAGCATCAACAAGCTGATCGAACTTACCGGGCTCACAGCTGCCACGGTCGGCAAGGTGCTGGATACCCTGGAACATCAATACGGCATCGTTAAAGAAATCACCGGCCAAAAGCGCAACCGTGTGTTCGCGTATACTGCTTACATAGAAATATTAAATCAGGAATTGAAATAACAGAAAAAGGCATAGAGGCCAAGTCGCTTGCCTCATAATGGAAATGCGGGTCAGAGAGCAATACTTTCTAATATTCAGGTTGGCTTATATTAGAAAGAATTACTCTCTGGTACGAATTTCGTAATAATAATTTTAGTTTCATTATATATGTGCTGAACACGACCCCTCATTTCCATTCTCAACAAAAATAAGTAGAGTGATATACTCTTTTTTTCCGAATAATAAAAACTATGATTGGGATTTACAGATCTATCCAAAACGATTTGGACTCCATACTCTTCCTGTCTCTTTATTGCTTTATTTACATGTGAGATCGCAGCGGAAATACTGGTCTTATTATGCGGAACCGAGAGAACCGGTGTAGGAACTAAATTAAATGGCTGTACGATTATGTGATTTAGAGCCTCATCCATCCGTTCTAGATTCTTTAACTCGTTAGATAGTAACTCAGATCGAAGTCTAGCCCAAAGTGCATACAATATCGCTTCAGATGCCTCGTCAGCATTCATGTTTTCCCAACCAATATCCTTAAGCAATTCTTTGTTTGAACCGTGTAACCCAAACAAATTCCTCGTTCCCATACCAATACTGTAATGAAATTCAGAAAGCCCATATGAGGGTGTCTGTACTAATTTAAGTTTTTGCTCGTTGCTTAGCGTTGTGATTAAGTAATTTACGGCCTCGGTTACATTTTTAGGCATTTCGTCCGCCCCAAAAGCAACCGTTTGATAGAACAGCACCATTACAATAATACAAATCTTCAAGTTTGCTCAGACTCCAATCCGGTCCTATCTCCCCATATACGAGGAAATAGGGCCATTTAGTGCCACATATTTCATCGCTGGTTCACGCATCATAACTAGCCCGGCTTTCCGGATTGTTCCCTCAGACATACCAAGAGCTAACTGCTTTCACCCATTGATAGGCCTGTACGATGTGCGTGGGCATATAATAAGTATACGTTAAGAGTAATCTTTGCATGATGCACCACATTCTGGACACTCTACTTGCCTAAATAGACCATTACTACTGGACAGATTATTAACTCTGTTCCAAAACCAACGAGATCCGCACTTAGGGCATTGTATAAACATACAAGGTATTGATATGAAAAATAGTAAAAAAATACACTCTAAATAAAGATCTGTGAACGGCACAGATGATAGCAATTTCGCTATCATTACTAAATTTACCACGACCATACCCGCAATACCGACCCACAATTTCCAAAATTGGTTTGTACAGGACATTAGAGTTTGCTTTTTGTTATACATTTCTATACTTTATAGTACCATACTTATGGATATTCAATGACAAAATTGGCACTACCGATATTGGGATGAAGTAATTTCGTAATTTGTTGGCGCCTTATATAAGGACCAGAAATACGGGTCACAGAAATACGGGTCAGAGCAAAGTTTCCTCTAATATTAGCGTTTATTGTGCTCTGACCCCGGTTACGCCGGTTACGGGAAAAATTGAGAGGGGTCTACCCGTTCCCCGATAGGGAACTCTTGGTTTGGTGAAATTGAATTATGCTTGTGAGTAGGGTGGTTTAGGCGCGCGGCTTTACCTTTAATTCCATAGGTATAGTGACTCTAATTCTAGCATTTATCATGCTCGGACGCCGAATACGCAGGATGTCTGTCAACTCTTTGTAAGCCTTTAGTAAGTGCATTTTTGGTATGCTTTCAATGAATAACTCCGTTTATTGTTAAGTTGAGGCAAGATTGAATACTTGCGAAGGAGTTTGCTATGCGAACCTGTATATTGTTTGTATTAGTAATGGCGTTGACCTCTCCGGTCTGGTCTGCAGATAACGTGGCGTATTGCACTAAGCTGTTAAAAATCTCGGAAATAGAGTCTGCTTGCGACAAAAATAATTTAACAGTGAGTCATCCCAAGTATGTTGAACACTTTGCTTGCGCGTTGGCGTATGCTACAAAAGGGTCAGATGAATCCAAGTTGCAGTTAATGGAACCTTCGACGATATCTACATCGGCACAGGCTGTAAGTTCCTTTGAGATTCTAATGACGGGAAAGGAAATATCCGGGATCGGCGACCGGTCTGCTTTAGACAGCAGAAAAGATATTTTTGGCACGAGTGACTCTATTCATATTCAAGCGGGTAAACATTATTTGTATCTTGAATCCAATAGTTTTTGCTCGGTGGATGGTTTGAAGAAACTGGCCAGTATTGCGGTATCGCGATTACCTAAATAACGTTATTAACCTATTTTGTGTCCTTAGCGGTAGCTTTAGCCACTGATACAGGGGCGGCATATTATGTCTTTAGAAAAACACCCATTCAGTATTGTTATGTCACCGCTTTTTCTGGTGAGCCTGGCGCTACTTTTAGTGAACGATCATTTCTTAAAGGCGGCTTTTCCCGGCCTGGTAACCGGAAAGCTGTCTGATTTTACGGGTCTGTTTGTGGTCGGATGCCTGATGATGTCTTTTTCCGTTAGGAGGCAAGGGTTTTATCTGGCGCTGGCGGCCTGTTTGTTTGTATTTTGGAAATCTGTCTATTCTCAACCACTTATTGATGCCTGGAATCATATCGGCTTTTGGCAAGTACATCGGACTGTGGATTATTGGGATTTGTTGGCCATACCGATGTTGTATGTGGCCCGTGTGTACGACAGGCACTGTGCCTATATTGTACCGCGAAAGATACTGTTGATTCCGGTTTATGGTGTGTCCTTTCTGGCCGTTATGGCGACCTCTTACGTGAGGGACTGTCCTAATAACTTTGAGGAACATCGAGCCGTTTTTGTTAATCAAACAGCAGCGGACGTGGTCTTGTCCGTAAAAACTTTTTACACCAGTGAAGCCCCAATCAGCGTTGAACTTACCGCAGAGCTTGATCATGATATTCTTTTGGAGAGAAAAAACGCCAGTTACATCAACGGGCGCCAAGAAGATTGCGGCGACGAGACTTTTTATAGAAGGTTGAAATTCAGCCAGGCGGATGTGCAGGCTTACACCATTTGCGAAATTGACAATATCAATGGGGATATTCCCGATACAGCACCCTGGAGTTATGAGCTTAAATTGCCGGGAGAAGTATGCAGCGAAGGGAGTGTGTTGGCAGAAGCCTATGAATAGGGGCTTGCACACATGCTGGTTTGTGCGGGTCCACAATTCCGCTTAGAGAGCAATGCTTTGTCCAGTTGGCTTATACGGGAAACAAATAATTTTCGGAACGGTTTTTTGCACTAAACTGTAACGGTCTCCCTTGTTACTAGGATGAAAACCGTATGCCAACAGTTTCCCAAGTTTTACCCGCATCGGAACGGCCCGCCGCGGTAGGGTTTTGGCAGGCGTTCTTATATTGGTTAAAGCTGGGTTTTATCAGTTTCGGTGGGCCGGCCGGCCATATTAGTATGATGCATCATGAATTGGTGGAAAGGCGTCGCTGGATTTCCGAGGCGCGTTTTTTACACGCCTTAAATTACACCATGGTGTTGCCGGGGCCGGAAGCTCAGCAATTAGCAACATATATCGGCTGGTTAATGCATGGGATGTGGGGCGGTATTGTTGCCGGGACTCTGTTTGTGCTGCCTTCCATGTTTGTTCTGATCGCGTTGACCTGGATTTATCTTGCCTTCGGTAATACTCCGATTGTAGAAGGTGTTCTATACGGGGTAAAACCGGCGGTGATAGCCATCGTTGTGTTTGCCGCTTATCGCATTGGCTCCAAAGCCTTGGCCAATCACGTGTTGCGTGCCATCGCCTTGCTGGCATTTGTGGCTATTTTCGTTTTACAGGTTCCGTTTCCTTACATTGTATTGATGGCCGGAGTCATTGGCTATGTGGGTTCCCGTGTGGCGCCGGAATTGTTTAAGGTCGGGGGTGCCCACGGTGGCTCGGGTAATTCCTATGGTCCGGCAATTATTGATGATGATACCCCGATTCCGGATTATGCGCGATTCCGTTGGCTGCGGTTGGTGGGTATTTTAGTATGCGCAGTGTTGCTGTGGGGCGGGACAATGGCGGCGCTAACGTTAGCGTACGGTTGGCAAGGAACTCTTACGCAAATGGGGTGGTTTTTCACCAAGGCGGCGTTGGTGACTTTTGGCGGCGCTTATGCCGTTTTACCTTATGTGTACCAGGGTGGTGTGGAGCAATATGCGTGGTTAAGCGCAACGCAAATGATTGATGGGCTCGCTTTGGGCGAAACCACCCCCGGTCCGTTGATTATGGTTGTGGCGTTTGTGGGATTTGTCGGTGCTTGGGTGAAGGAGGTCTTCGGAGCGGAGGCTCTAGTCTTAGCCGGTGTGGCGGGTGCCGTGGTAGCCACGTTCTTTACTTTTTTGCCATCGTTCTTGTTTATATTGGCGGGTGGTCCCGCGGTGGAGGCCACCCGGCATGATATAAAGTTCACGGCGCCGTTAAGTGGTATTACAGCCGCGGTGGTGGGAGTGATTTTTAATCTCGCGGTGTTTTTTGCCTATCATGTGTTGTGGCCACAGGGATTCGCGGGCACATTCCAGTGGTGGTCCTTGTTGATAGGAATAGCGGCGTTTGTGGCGTTGTTTCGGTTTAAATTAAGCGTGGTCAATTTGATCCTTGCGTGCGCCGTTCTGGGCTTGGTCACGTCATTGCTACGCAGCCCCGTCAGGGCTGAAAATCTTTTTTAGGATACTTACCGGTGGCTGACGCCGGCGGCTGTACTACCGTTCCCATTCTGGGAACCTTTGACTTGAGGTTAGCGACAGATATCCTGCTTGCGTCGGGTTTGTAAACTCACGCGCGTTTACAGTAAAATCAAAAACTCTACCGCAGGGTGTAAAGGCGCAGAACAAACCACTTCGGGTGTCCTGAGTTTAATATCCGGTAACAAGGCCAAAACGGCTCTATAAGCAGCTAAAACCATCGGATTGTCCATGAATAATTTAAATTTGCCACCGCTCAAAATCGTACGGATCAGCTATTCCATACTTTTATTCCTGTTTTTCCTGTCAAACACCGCAAGCGCGGGGTCGCTGGACATAAATGAAGCCATGCAGAAACGGCAGAAGTTGGCTGCGGAGCAGAATATAAAAATAAGATCAGCCGATGAGGTGGCCAAAAGAGCCCTGGCGCTGATGGTGATGGTGTCCAGAGTGCATGAGGAAAACCCGCAAGACCTGATGGCTTGGGTGGAAAGAAACAAAGTGAACGAATACTTCACCGAGAAAGAAAAAGCCGTCTTCCATCAAAAAGAACTGATGCACCAGGAAAAGATCGAATTCAGTTGGAAATCTGAGGCGCTGGTATCCTTGTTCTGGGCGCTGAATATGATCGATCCGTATCCCAGCCTAAAAGATCAGGTTTATATCTTTAACTACAAAAAAGTGCTGGCCATTGTCGATGATCCGGCAAAATTTATCGCCGAAGCAAAATTGAGAAGTAAAAAAGAAATTGAAGCCAAGGAAACCGAACTCTATCAGCAGCACTGGCGTATAAGGGACGCTCATATCACCAACAAAACCATGCCTGCGGAATTGGACCCGGATATCGTATTTCAGCGCAATTACGGTCTAAGCTGGCTCGTCGGCTGGGGTGAGAGTTGGGAAAAAGTGCCGACCGATACGCTGGGAGAACTGCCTAAGGGGTGAAGGTAAAGGTTTAGGAAGATACGCTGCCGGTCCATACAAGATTGTTTCAAGCGCGGTCCTGTTCTGGCAGACACAGCCGCCAGGTCGGCACCAAACGCGTAAATTCTGCGCCCCCTTGTTGTTCTCTATGTAGTTCGCTACGCAGCTCTTCCCAACGTGCCAAGTCAAATGAATCCCGGTGCAGGCGCGCCACCCAATCTGCCAGACGTATTGCGGCCCATGCCTCTTTGTCGCTGTTGCGGTGGCTGCTTTGCCCCGCGCTGTATTGATAGCCGGCCATTACGGTTGCGTCGTCATAACCCCAACGCTGCAGCGCCACCGCTGTGGTGCCGGCCAGCAGCGTTGTGTCTTCCGGCAGGGTTTCTTCTGCCGCTGTCATGACGGGATGCAGTGTGGTCGATAACTCGGAGAAGTGGAGCTTGGTAAACAAGGTCTGCACGTGAGTTGCAAGTTCGGGGGTATTGGCGGCGTGCCAGAAATTGAAGACGACGGACAGGCGCGCCCGGCTCACCTGGGTGACGGCATGGTGTGAATCTTTGTGTAGCACAAAGCCAAAGGCCTCGTTGTAGCCTGGCGGCACCCGCATCACCGCTTCGCCGGAGGGCGATGCGAACAGTTCCAGCACGCCGCCGTGCGCGGGCTGCCAGTCCTTGTTGAGTTGTACGACTAAGCGCACGCTCTCATAGCCCAGCAAGGGCCGGTCGCTGTGTATGCCAATGAACTGTCCGGGCTGCATCTGTTGGGCAGTGACTACCACCCGATCTGTCAATGGTAACCCTGTGATTGTGCGCATTCTCCCGGTGACCTCCCGCAGAAATGCCGTTGCTAACTCTGGGGTTACATCGCGTAGCTCGCATCGGTAAAACGCGGCATCACGTTGCTGCCAATCCGCGCTGTGGTTAAACAATTGTTCCAGCATTGCGCACTGCTCCTGCGAGAATGCGCAAGCATCAAGAAAGTAGGGGAACGGATAAAGGTGGTGAGTGGTTTGGGAAAGCAATGAATGTGCTCCAAGGGAGTTATCCGGGATGGGTGTCCAGCGAGATACCGTTCGGGGCAGTATACGGAAAACCGGGGGTTTGAGCACAGGTTTCTCTATTCCGACATGCAAAAGGTTCGGTGTGGCACCATGGTTAGTGCTAGTGGTCATGTATGGGGCTGTGTTTTGACTCTGCTTGGTGGAATACGCAAAAAGACGCTATTCCACCCTACGGTTCCTATCCAATTTTTTAAATAGGTTTAGGGGATTAGAGCACGGTGGCGGGTCTCGCATTATCAGTGTAGGTTGGAATAGCGTCAGCGTATTCCGACGTGCGAAAGGTTCGGTGTGGCACCATGGTTAGTGCTAGTGGTCATGTATGGGGCTGTGTTTTGACTCTGCTTGGTGGAATACGCAAAAAGACGCTATTCCACCCTACGGTTCCTATCCAATTTTTTAAATAG
>Ga0224506_10000637_pt1 | contig 28268 bp, 23 predicted proteins | sample SF_Jan12_sed_USG_2_FD_169108 | JGI IMG/M metagenome (GOLD analysis project Ga0224506, IMG submission 169108) | Sediment microbial communities from San Francisco Bay, California, United States - SF_Jan12_sed_USGS_8_1 | ecosystem: Environmental > Aquatic > Marine > Sediment | place: USA... | reverse complement strand
GTTCTATAATCTGAATATTGTCAGGATATAGAAATAATCGGTGTCCTGATTTCCACCAGGAGGCAATCCGGCGCTCGCTGGGAGCCGATCGAAATAACTGCCTTTGAACCAATGGTCATAGCCGGCCTCAAGCTCGACATTCTCATTGGCTTTCCATTGAATCCGCAATTCGACATCATGCCCAAGATAATTTCCAGACTCTCCTGTGGTATCGCGCAAACCACTCCCGGCAAATGCGCCGTGTGATGTAGCCAGGTACCAGAAGCGTTGCTTGAACTGTAAGGTCCAGCCTGGGGTTGGGATGAAGATCACGCGCCATCCTGGGCTACTAATATTTGACCTGAAGAATGGTCCAAAACTGCCTGTGGCCGTATACTCAAACCGCCGTGCGCCAAAGAGTGTATCGAAACCTGAAGACTGGCTGTCGTTGGGATTGCGGTCTCCGCTAGCATAGTCATAGTGGATCAGGAATCGCGGTGACCATGGGAGATCGAAAGAATAGCCGAGATTAATATGTTGAAAATGGGCGAAGTGGTCGGTATTGCTGAATCTTCCAGTTTGCCAGGCACTTTCGACTTCATAGTCAATGTGGCCCGTTTGAGGATGAGAATACAATCGACCTCCAAATGTGGAAAAGGTCCGTTGGAGGTTCAGCGTCGAAAAGCGCTGGTCATTCAATCCGAAATAATAGACATTGAGTCGCAGCCACGAAAGATAATCGGTTTCGACATACGTCCCCCAGAAAACAAATCGTTGTGATTGTTCATCCAGTTGAATTTCGTCGCGTATGACCGGTTCGGTCAGAAAGGCCCGAAGACGCCAGATCTGGTCTTTGGCCACCTGCCAATGTACGCCATCGAATGCGTTGGTCGTATTACGGAAATCGTTTCGAGCAATGAATCGGCGTCCGCCAAAGTCCATGGTCAGGCGCCCAATGTGCACGTCGGTTCGGAGTCCGGTTCCGAACACATTCTTGGCGGTCGCAGACACGAATAATTGCAGGATGTCATATTCATTCCGGATGGTGGTATTCAGAAAGTCAAATTCACTTAGATCGCTAAGATGAACCCGTGAGTCCTGACCTTCGAAGAGAAATTTGAATGGTCCTCGATTCAGGCCCACTCGTACACGGGACCGTTGTTGAATTTGAGGATCCGTTTGTCCTAAAGGTTGGACAGTTCGCCAGGGATGGTCATAAACCTCGAAGCGGGTCCGCTGTTCCATCCCCAGGTCCAGCCAATCTGGAAGATTGAGCGCATGCTTGAGGTACCGATGCCATTGCCAGTTCTTGGTTCGAATAAGTACGGCATCGGCTGGTTCTGACAGGATGGAGGTTGAGGCCGACTCGAGTCTTGTATGGACGCCATCCAAAACGGTGGCGCTTTCTGCTGCTGCAATGTTGGGGGTTTGAGAGGTAGCGATGGCACTGTGAGCGAGGGCTATTTGATCAACTGTGAAAAGGAGCAGGCACCCGAGAAGAACAACGCGCCAGGATTCTCTATGTTTGGTCATCGTCAGCTTCGAATTTTCTTTCGCGCGGCTTAAGGCGGCTCTCTTACTATTTCGAAAAATGATGGTAAATTTAAAATTACTAATTGTCAATTAAAAAATTCAAAAAGCATTGTCGCTTCCGCTAAAAATTCTAGAGGAATATGAAAAATGGACCGCAAGTTAACCAAAAGATAGGTAAGCTGAGAAATGAGATTTTCCTAGGAGCATGTGAGCCGGGCCATGAGGGTAGAGAAGGGAATCGTATTTACAGGGGGCCGCGTGAAGCGATGATGTTCTGCCATTCTCCTTCGGTGACAAGGTCGAGAGTTGATTCGACGCGGTCAAGAAAAACGACCCCGTCCAAGTGATCGGCCTCGTGTTGAAAGACGCGGGCTAAAAAACCATCAAATTCCGTTTCGATCTGTACGCCTTGAGGCGTGTGGTAACGAACTCGAATGGTCAGGTGTCGAGGGACTAGGCCTCGGATGCCAGGTACCGTCAGGCAGCCTTCCCAGTCTTTTTCCCTCTCCGGCGAACCCCAGGTCATTTCAGGATTGATCATGGCCGTGGGTTCCATGGTTGGCGCATAGGGATATCGGGCGTTGGGCTTTGGCGAAAGGATAATAATCCGCTTCGACACCGAGACTTGTGGCGCAGCAATGCCCATGCCGTTCTCAGCCGCAACCGTGGCAAAGAGATCATCGATGAGAGTTTGTAGTTGAGGATCATGAATGTCCGTGACCTTGGCTGCCCGCTCCCGTATAACCGGAGACCCAAGTTGCGAAATTTCAAGAATACGAGGCATGTTGAATCTTTATTTCTGAGAACATGAAATAGTCAGATTGCGTCAAATATCGTCTTAGGCAAGGGAAGTTCTTACCATTTGGGGATAACGTGAATCAATTTGTCGAAGTGTGTTCAGAAGAAAGTGCGAATAAAGCTAGTCAATATTATGGCCTTGGGTCCTCATGAAAGGGGGCTACGCATCGGGAAGGATGTAAAAGAGACAGTCGCTTTGGGCGATGTCTGAGTTGGTGGTGGCCATCATGAGTCGGCTGGGATGCGCCAATCGAAGTTCTCCGTTGTGCACCGAGAAGAGCGTGGAGGTGAGGTTTTCCCCAGCGGCGTCTCTCGCCCATAGAACGTTCAAGCCCTGTGCTCCAACCCATCCCAGTCGTTCTTGCGTGGATAACGTTCCAAAATTGAATCGATCCACATCTGGAGGAAGCGTGAGGTCGACGTCAGCTACCGGTGAAGTGGCGTAGGCCACCGAGGCGCCCTTTTGCAGTTCCACGCGAATAGGATGATGTGCCACCGTCACGGATGACGCGACATCGGAGAAATTCTTGGTTAAGGCATACCGGGTGAATCCGCGAAAAGCCAACTCATGGGCCTGTGGATCCTGTGCCCAGCCCGCTTCAATTGTGACGGTTGGCCAGGCCGTTTCCGTGGCTTCCATCAGCGTGCCGAGTCGTAAGTCAGTCACGATGAGGTGGTCACAAAAGATTCCAGTCAATGCTTCCTGTATGGCTCCATTCCGCGTGGTAACGCCGTAAGCCGGGCTGTGGCCTGATGTATTGTGCAGATCAATCAACGCTTCAGGTTGCGTGTGCTGTAATGCTTCAAGCATGGCTTGAGCGATGGCGCCTTCCGGCCCTTCAAATGGAACGCGAAAACACCGATTGAGATCTTTGCCACCAAATGCGCACCGATGTGAAAACTGAGGTTCGGTTAAAGCTGCACCGATGGACCCGATAAAACACAGGACATTCACGTGTGGTTGATGACCTTCTTGAATCCAACGGTGGAGTGCCCGCACTCCAGAGGATTCATTGCCGTGTAATAAGGTACTCACGGCTCGCGTGCGGGTGGTATCTAAACCCGGAAGCCAGAGAAAGGTAGGGCCCCCCAACTTTCGTAAAAATTCCTCAACCGTAGTTCCCACGTCTTGTGGGGTGGGAGCATCCCATCGCTGTATGTGGCCTGTGTGGTTCATTCTGGGTGCTGGGCCCATTGCGAAATGGGCATGTCGGTTTGGGAATGATGCAGGTAATCTTCAAGCATGCGAGTCAAGGCCGTGGATCGATCGTGGCCCTGTTGCTCATACCGGACTACGCGTTGGATTTGCCAACGTGCGCCATTTATGCGTGCCTCCAGGCGATCCCGAATCACCTTCAGCATGTTGTGGATTTCTTCCCTCTCTACCCCGCAGTCTTCCAAGCCATGCTCGGCTATCGGCAATAATTCCTTGGCCAAGTCATACACCGAAATTTGCCGCAGTCCATATGAGGTGTTATTTGGCCAGACGAACATGGCCGCCATTCCACATTCGGCCGCCCGATAAAAATTTCGATGTGCATATTCAAACGGGAATTGATGCAGCATTTTGTCGATGTTCTCACGCATGCCCAAGGTCAGCCCAATCAGAAAGGCGGCATTTGCGGCCATATCGATGGGCGTGGGTCCGGAAGGCAAGGCCCGCAATTCTATACGTAAATGGCCGTCTGCACTCGCATCGTAAATGGCGCGATTCCAACTCCACACGGTGCCTTGGTGCAGTCGCAACTCCTCGAGTTGGGGTAAGCGCCCCTGCCGAATGCATTCCATGGGGTCTTCAGGACTGAGAACTGGCAACAGGGGAGGATATAATCCCACCGCTGCAGCGAACAATTCATAGGCCCCTCGCCGAACCCACCCATGCCCAAAAGAGACTCGAGCTGGAGCCTGCCAATCACCCTCCTGCGTTTTGCGACTATCGATGGCTTGTTTAAACAAGGCCACGCGGGTTTCTTCCCAGAGGTGGTGCTGTAAAAAAATGGGGCTATTCGCACTCAGCGCCAAGACGATAGGCGTGACCAGCTGCGCGGCATTGTAGCAATGGGCAAATTCCTGAGGGTTCACCCGCAGATGAATCTGAAAAGAAGTCGTTGCCCCTTCCAATGTGACATCCGAACACGTCACGGTTAAAGGCTCGGGGCCGTTGATGTGAATACGAAACGGGCCATCGCGCAATCGACGAAGTCCCGCCGAGAGGGCTCGATAGCGTGGGAGGTCCGACATGATCGGGGAATCCAGTTCTTTAGCGCAAAGAGTAGGCAAGATGCCAATTGGCACGATCCGTCCGCCGAGTTCGGCCGCACAGTGTGCTAATGATTGGATCGCGTTCGTTAATTGTGTGCGGAGATGAGAAAAGGGGCGGCCTGCCAAGGACACAGGGGATAAATTATATTCCAGATTAAATCGATCCAATTCGAGTTGCAGATGATCATCATGGGAGCAATTGAGGAGCGTGCGATTAATGGGATAGGCTTGCCCTTGTTTATTAATAATGGAGAGTTCGAGTTCCGCACCAATTGAACATGGACCTTCGCCGAAATTCGGCTGCGCAATGACATGCTCAAGAGCCGCCAAGCTGTGGGTCAACCGTTGCCCAAACCGGGCAAAATCCTCTTCTTCAAACAGGTCGCGATCAATGAATAAACCCATAATACTTCTTCATACCTGAATTCCATGGATAGGTAAATAGAGAGAACGAAAGACTATTGAACTACGGCTCGATGTGTAATGAGGCATGCATCCCTTTGTCATAATGCCCGGGGATGTTACAGAACAGCACGTAGGGCCCTGGCTCCAATACCACCGTTTTCTTCTGGCTGGTGCCGGAGGGGAATTCTTCAATTTCATCAATGGTCTGAATTTGCGGATCGTCTTCATTCACCAGATATTGGGTGGGCATCCCTTGGAGGGGCGTGGCTTCTTTTCGGGGAAGTGCTGCGGGGGTCAGATCGGTTTTGAGAATGACCAGTTCATGGAGACTCCTCCCCTCATTCACCGCTTCCAATGCAAGTCTTCCAGCTTTGGCCCGGTTGGTATGGGGATCAATAGAAAAGTCTTTAAAGACAAGGGTGATGGGCGCCTCTGTCACCGCTGGTTGGGCAAAGGCGAACGGGCTGAAGACAAGAGAGCTCAAAACCCAGGGAAAAAAATTAAACATCAAATAGATCAACAGTTGGATTCTTGGAGCGGTTCGGGTCATTGCGTCAACGGGTTCTGTGAAATTTCAAACCATGTGTCGGGGGAAAATATAATTGAACACAGCTTACCCCAGGTTTTGTCCGGAAATGGCTGCGTATTCTTAGACATCATCCCTGTCACTCCATGATGGTAGCGCTTCCTCAATGGGCCAAGAATCGTGGCGAGGAAAAGATCTACGGGATATGTGGTGTTCAATCGTTCTGCCCTTCAAGTGTTTCATTTGGAACCTTCCCCAAACCATCGGTAGTAGGGATTGTCCCCGTCGGCCTCAAGCACACGTGTCATGTCCTGTGCCCAAAGTGCTAGGTGGCCAGCTGCGCCATTCAGCGCAGCCTGATAAAAAAGTAACAAATTCTGGCGTTCGAGGGTAACCGACCTCACAAAGGCAGCGTCGGCACCGAGCAGCGGTGGATTGGTGCGAAGCTTTATTAGGCGAGGCAGCGTCCATTGCAATTCATCAGAATGTACCCAATCAGCGTACTCGATTCTGGGTTGGTCGTCAGTGATCGGGAGGGCATCACCCGCATACGTTTCCAGGCCGGAACGGTCCATCATCCAGGTTCCCATCAGTGCTTCGGGGGATGCAATGCCCACCTCACGCAAGGCGAAAGCCACCCCCAGGCCGGCTGAACCGTTCAACGATGCGCGGCACATCAAGATCGATGCGTTCCAACGACCCGACAAGGAGCATCTCGTGAAGCTCGGTCGTCCACATGGTGGCATACGGAAAGACATAGAGAAAACTCCGCACCAACGACCTGGTGTCCACGTCATTCTGAGTCGGGAGCGGTAGCCACTGAGCCACAAAACCGTTAGGTCGGAGGCCGGCATGCGCCAGTGTATAGAAATCGCTCGAATAGAGATTCGCCACACCCGCTGCGGAAGGCGGCGGCGGTTCGAGCGTGATGAGGTCGTAGCCCTGTTCGTTGCTGAGCAATTCTCGCCGGCCATCGCGCAACTCATACTTGGTTTTAATACTGCTGCCGATGACCTGTTCTCGTGGAATGCCATAGACCTTCTCCGTCCACGGGCGCATGAACTCAATGCCGCCGCCGGAGACGATGAAGGTTTTGGACCCGTTCGCTCGCAAATAGGACAGCACTTCGAGCATCGGTTGATAGACTATCTCGGTATAGAGCCGCCCGGTCTTGGGATGCTTTGCTGTGGCGAGCCAATCGGTGACGATCTTTTCGAACTCCTCCGTCGTCGTGCCTGCGTGTGTGGCCATGGTCATTTTGACCAGGGCATGCTCGCCACCGGCCAGCGCCGATCTCAGTTGCCTTTGAGCACAGAGGCAAACGGCTCCTTCTCCTTCCATTCCGGATGCTGCGGCGCCAGTTGCTTGATCCGGTCGAAGATGAAGAACGCCTGGAAATACATCGGCTGCTCGGCCCAGAGCGTGCCGTCGTTGTCAAACGTGGCAATGCGTTCGCCGGACGGCACGAAAACCAGGCGACCCTTCCTTGATAACCTTTCACCTGAAAGCGACGATGGCCTCCTTGGCTTTGCTCTCGTTCCAAGACGGAAGCGGATCGGCGGCCCATGCAGCTGTTGAGACAAAAGCACATGCGCTTACGAGGGCGGCAACAAGAAAATTTTTCGTGTCACTTGTTTTCACAGTTCTGCCTTTCTTTGCGTTCATGGTTATAGTCATATTAGGTTGTTACAGTTGAAGGAACACGAAGTAACTCTTGCCGGGTATGGCCTGGATCCAGTTGTCCTCGGGTCCCTTGAGCCCTTTTGTTCCGAACCAGATGGTGGAGAACCCACTAGCATTGGGGTTCACCTTTGATTCTGATTGACGCAGCCATTTACGTGGCAGGTTTGACTAGGGAAATTCGCCATCCCCATTAAGGACTGACTTTTCTGTCGGTAAACGCACCTCCGGAAATTCCAGCCCTCCATCACATCCACCCGGTTCAGCACATTGCCGCAAGTCTCTTTCGATCCGTAGTACACAATGAAGGTTCCGTCTTCGTTTAACCTGACGTTCGACCCATTGATGACGTTGATGGATCGATACGTTCAAAAGGCGGTGACGCGTTGGATCACCCAGAACATGGCCATTGTACCAATCGCATAGGGTGGGACGAGTTCGGCCCAACGCGGAACTGCCAAGCGGATACGCCGCGAGAGTGCGATCAACGACAGCACCACACCGATAAACAGCAGGTGGCCGGTCTCGACGCCGAGACTGAAGAACAACAGTGCCGTGGGAATGTGGGCGGCCGGCAATCCGGCATCACTCAAACCACCGGCAAAGCCCAGGCCATGCGCCAAGCCGAAGATGAACGCCACCACCCACGGCGCGCGCTGCGTGAGTCCCGGTCGGCCGGCCCGCGCGTGGACGATTTCCGACGCCACAAACACAATGCTCAACGCGATGACCGCCTCGACCGGTGCTTGCGGAATGTGAACGTAGCCGAGCGTCGCCAGACTGAGCGTGATGCTGTGCGAGAGCGTGAATGCTGTAACGGTTTTCACCAGTCGCCAGCCGCTGCCAGTAATGATCAGCAAGGCAAGCACGAACAGGAGATGGTCAATCCCGGACAGGATGTGTTCGATGCCGAGTACGGTGTAGGTGCTAGCTACCGCCAACGCACTCGGCACCGCCTCCACCACGAACGACGGTGTGGAAGGCATGAGCCGGGTGACTTGCAAGCTGCCATCGAGCCGCTCCAAACGCACGAGCACATCGGTCATGGTGGATTGCAGTCCGGCGATGTTGATCGTGCCGCCCGCGAGCCCACCCGCACACTTCACCCTCCAGCGCTGGGCGAAGGCATTGTTGATCATCACAGCCTGCGGCTCGGTCACGTTCGAGCATGCGGTGGGGAGTTCCACATAGAGCCCAAGGCGCATATTTTCGCCCAGTCCGGGTACCTTCCACAGCACGTCGTAGGTTTCTGCGGCGGTCTCGTGCAGCTCAAGATAGGCAGGACGAATCTCGTGAGCCATCGCTGCGGGTGCGATCGCGAAGAGAAAGGCCATAATGATGAAAGCGCGCTTCATTGGGTCCGGTTGGCTGCGGTGTTCTTCTCCGCCGCTTCCAATCCCTCGATGGTCACGGTGTAATGCGTGAGCAGTTCCTGATAGAATTTTTCATTTATTTCCAGCCGTCGGGCGTTCTGCCAATCCCGCCGCACCGCATCGCGCACGTCCGCCAACGCGGGCAGGCGTCCCTCGGTGCGGTCACTGACCATTACCAGATGTACACCGTAACCGGATTTGATCGGCCCCTGCCATTGACCAGGCACTAATGCTGACAGGCTGGCGGCGAATTGTTCGCCGAACTGAGTACCGATCTCGCGGGTGGACGCTGCGGAAAACTGGTGTTCCAGCATTAATGTATCCCCGAGTTGCGAGACATCGGACTGAGCGCCCGCCTGGTTCAACTGCGCGAGCAATTGCTCGGCATCGCGGGTGAGATTCTCGCCGTGTTTGGCCGGGTCGAGATACACCTGACGGAACGTGAACCGTGTCTCGACCCGGAAGGCATCGGCATGCGCCTCAAGATAGGCGCTCAGTTCGGCGTCGGTCGGCTCGGCCTGGGCGGCGATGTCATCGGAGATGAATTCCATCTTTTGCCGCAGGCGGCGGCGGATGATCGTATCGTCCTTGTCCAGACCCATCGCCATCGCTTCCCGGTAGTAAACCTCTTCGCGCACGCGATCGCGCACCAGTCCCGCCAGTTCCTCCGGCGTCGGCGGACGCTGCCACGTCTTCGCGAAGGTGGCGGCGAGGTTTTCGACCTGGCCCATCGTCACGACAATCTCGCCTGCATCACCGCGAGCGCCGGGTTTTTGCATCACGCCATAGGCAATGAACAGGATTGCTCCCAGCAGGAGAAAGTGCAACAGCGGTTCTTTGAAGATTCGTTTCATGTCAGGTGAACTTTTCATGTCATGTACGCTAAAAAAATAACGGAGGAAACGGAGTTTTGAGTATGGATTTCTGTACTCTCCGTTTCCTCCGACTGAGTCTTTACGGCGTATACCAGATCGGCGAGGTGTAGGCGCGTTCCTGCGTCTTCATCGGGATGTTCGCCGGCATTTCGACCGCGAAGCGTTTCGCATCATAGGCCGTCCAGCGCGGCGTTGGAATCTCGATCACGCGGGCGTAGTAGAAGGTGCGCAACTTCGGATCAAAGTCAGGATCCTTCCACACGGTGATAAGCTCAGGGGCGCCGATGCTGTTGCTCCAGGTGGCATTCGCCACATCGACTGTGTCGCCCACGGCTGGCAGCTTGCCGTCCGCCCCCGGTTTACGATCCCCGGACCAGACGACGTCATAGACTTTTTCCTGGGTCTTGCCCTTGGCATCAAGCCAGCCCTTCACAATCTGGATGCGGTCGAGGTTGCCACTGTAGGGATCCTTCATCGCGGCGACAAGGAACGAAGGAGACTTGCCAGCCGGCGCTTTGCTCAGGTCGCCACCCATCGGCACGCCCTTGGTATAGCCGACCTCAGCAGGCAGTCGCGTGCTGGCGTCTGCCGTCGTAAAGTCCCAGCCGCCGAACAGCCGGACGATCATGCGCGGACCGGTGGTTGCATAGACCTCCTTGCGCTCCATCGCATCGAACAGTGCCTCGCGCGTGTTCTCGGTTGCCCAGACGCCCGCATAACCGGCGGCGGCCATTTCCCAGCCAACGAGTTTCACAGGTCCGAACTCGCCGATAATATGCTCGTAGCGATGCGGTTCCGGTTCCAGCCCGGAGTGCTTGCCAAAGAAGTTCTCCTCCTCGGCAGTCGCCAGCGCAGTGTGGCTATCGGTTGAGCCGACCATGCCAAACTTGTAGGGGTTGGTTCCGAACTTGCCCTCGAGTTTCAAGCCATTCTTCAACGCTTCACGTGCGTACTCGTATTGCAGCATCTCGGGTTTTTTGATCACCGGGCCCAGATTTGCCTTGTCCCAGGTCTCGTAGTCGGCGAACTCGTCGTTGGGGGACAGGAACGCATGTGTCTCGCCATCACCTTTGATCTGCGTTGCCTCGTAGAGCGGCTCCCATTTCGCGCGGGTCTTGGCATAGTCGCCGGTCAACGGTTTGCCGGTGGCCGGATTGGTCTCGACCGGGAACATGATGCCGTTGGACAGGTTGCCGTTATGGGCTAGCGCGAGGATCTCCCCACCGGTGGCCTTCTCATACCGTTCCATCCATTTCCACAGGTCTTCCGGGTTGAAGCTTTCGGAAGTTGTGTAGGGCAACATCTTGCGTGCGACATCAGCGCCGTCACGATACAGGACGTTGCGATGCAGGTTATTGCCCCCTTCTGTGGAGGTCCATTCATAGCCAATGATGGTGGTAAACCGACCGGGCTCATTAAAGGCTTCGGCCGTCTTCAGGTATTTGTCCCAGATACTCTGGGCGAAGCGGTCTTCGAGCAGCACCTTGGGGATGTCGCCACCGGAGAACTTGGTGATGATATCCATCGTCGCCTTCAGCGCGGTCTCACCGCCCGCATTCACCCGCTCATACCAATCCTTTACCGTCGGGTCGCGCAACAGATCCGGATTCCCCGCGATGATTTCATTCATGGCGCCCATACCGTCTGAGTGATCCGCAACCACCAGCCAGTCGAGCGGCCGCGAGAGTTTCACACGCATGCCATGAGTCGCTGTTACCTCTTCGCCACGTGCAAACCGATAAGCCTCTTCCGGCCCGAGCGTCGCGCCGAAGGCGCGGGCGTCGAGTGAGTTGGACGTGTGCAGATGTGTATCGCCCCAGAACACCTGGGTCGGAAAATTCCGACCCGAATAAGGGGAGTAGCTCCGCTTCTTGAACAGTCCCACGTCTGACGAGGTCAGCGACATCTCGCCGACTTTGCCACCCATCTTCTGGTCATCCGCCGCAACTGCGGTCGAAACGCAGCAAGCAAAAATTGCAACGCTTAGCTTAATAAATAATGGTTTTAAATGGTTCTTCATTTGTGTGGCCTCCATTGTCTGTACATCAATATCTTTGAGAATGACTAAATCTTGCTCAGCCCCCCGGCGTATACCAGATGGGCGAGGTGTAGGCCCGTTCCTGCTGTTTCCGCAGCGCCTCTTTCGGCGCCCGCGCTGCAAATATCTTCTCGTCATAGGCGATCCAGCTCGGAGTCGGGATTTCCAACACGCGCACGTAATAGAAGGCCCCCTGCTTCGGATCGAAAGTGGGGTCTTCCCAGTAACCACCCAGAAGCGCGTCACCGATGGTGTTGGTGTACGACGCATTCGCCACATCAACGGTGTCGCCGACCGGCGTCTTGCAGCGTCCATCCTCGCCGATCTTGCGGCCACCCGACACGGCGACATCGAAGATGCGTTCATGCGACTTGCCGTCGGTATCGACCCAGCCCTTGATGATCTGGATACGATCGAGATTGGCACCGTCGGGATCACGCAGGGCACGCACCATGAATTTCGGCTTGCCACCCTTGGGCGCCGCGCTCAAATCACCGCCCATGGGCACGCCGCGCTGGTAGCCCTGCGGTGCGAAGTCGGGACGATAGACTTCATCCGGTTTGAAATCCCAGCCGGCAAAGACCCTCACCACCAACCGGGTTCCCGTGGACGCATAGACTTCCTTGCGTGCCATGGCGTCCCACAGTGCTTCGCGGGTATTTTCCCGGGCCCATACGCCCGCGAGCCCGGAGGCGAGAGACTCCCAGTGGCGGATCGTGATCTCACCGTGGTTGTTGGGCCGCATGTCAGTCACCACCACGTCATCAAAACGAATCTTTGAGCCTGGCTCCGCACCGGAGAATTTACCGAAGAAATTGTCTTCGCGTGTGGTGGCGAGGGAGGTATGGCTGTCCGTGGAACCGATCATGCCAAATTTAAACGGATTGATACCGAGCTTTTTCTGTTGCTCCAATCCAATTTTCAGCGCGCTCCGGGCATACTCATGCGGCAGCATCTCGGGCGTTTTAGCATTGAAGCCGAAGTCGCCCTTATCCCACTGGTAGTAGTCGGCAAACTCGTCGTTGGGTGACAGCGAGGGATGCGCCTCCCCATCGCCCTTGATTTGGGTCACTTCGTAAAGTGGCTCCCACTTCATCCGCCGCTTCGCGTAAGCCGCGTCGAACGGCTTGCCGGACATTGTCTCTACCTCGAACATGCGGCCGTTGGAGAGGTTTCCTCCGTGTGGGATAGCGAGGGCCTGGCCTCCGGTCTTCTTCTCGTACGTCTCCAGGTAGTCCCAGAGCTTCTCGGGATCGGTGGTGTCAAAGTTCGAGAGCGGCAGAACCTGCCGTGCCTCGTCCGCTCCGTCGCGGAAGATGACGTTGCGGTGCAGGTTCTTGGTGTCGGGACTGGAGGTCCACTCGAACCCGTGGAACGCGGTGAACACGCCCGGCTGGTTATACTTGTTCACCGCGTTGATGATCCGCTCCCAGGCCGAACGCTGCAGCGCCGGATTGGGCATGGGATCCTTCCCGATGGCCATTCCCTCTTCACCCCATATCTTGTAGGCATCCCACGGCTTGCCGGCCTTGACGAGATCGTGGATCTTCTTGCCCCAGGGGTCCTTGAGGAGCTCGGGGTTGGACTCTGTGATCATCGGCGAGAGGCCCAGGTTTTCGGCGTGGTCGGAGACCACCAGAAAATCGAGCGGCTTGATCAGGCGCGCCGGCACCCCGGACGAGGAGATGACTTGCTCGCCCCGGGCGAAGCGCAGGGCCTCTTCCGGTCCGAGTGTGTTGCCTATCATGCCGGCGTCGGTGGAATAGGTTGTGTGAAGATGCGTATCGCCCCAGAATACGCGGTTCGGGTAGCTTTGGTGAAGATAGGGCGAATACTGTTGCTTACCAATGTTGATAATTTCCTTGGTGATCGCGATGTCCTGTGCCTGTGATGCGCTTGCGCTGAAAAGCAGGGCCACCGCAACCGAAAAAATGCGTTTGGTGTGCATGATAATTTCCTCTCCCTATTTACTTGTTTGCGTATCCGGCAAGATTACCGGCTTCCCATTTATCCCTATTCCCGCCGATCCTTACCCCGCCGGCGTATACCAGATCGGCGAGGTATAGGCGCGCTCCTGAATGCTGGCCGGCACGTCGGTCGGCAGTTTAACACCGAAAACCTTCGCATCGTAGGTCGTCCAGCGTGGTGTTGGGATTTCCAACACGCGCACGTAGTAGAAAGCACGTTGCCCGGCGTCGAATTTTGGGTCTTTCCAATAGGCCTGGAGGAACGGTGCGCCGATCGCATTTGTATAGCTCGCGTCCTTTACGTTAACGGTGTTGCCAACCGCGGGTAATTTCCCATTCTTACCGGGTTTGCGCTTATCACTCCAGGCGACGTCGTACACCTGCTCATGTGTCTTGCCATTCTTGTCGAGCCAACCCTTGATGATCTGAACGCGGTCGAGATTGGCGCCATCCGGGTCGCGCACGGCGCGAACCATGAAGGTGGGCGCTTTGGTAGATCGCTTCAGGTCGCCTCCCATCGGCACCCCTTTTTCGTAGCCGTATTTGGCAAAATCAGAGCGATCGAGATCGGACTCTTGATAGTCGAATCCGCCGAACATGCGGACCTTCAGACGGGTGCCGGTGGTGGCGAAAACTTCCTTGCGTTCCATGGCATCCCACAGCGCCTCGCGCGTGTTCTCCCGCGCCCATACGGCCGCGAGGCCCGCGGAGCCAATCATGCGTGCAAAGATTTGGTGGCCGGGAGGCGCTGTCCGGCCGGCGATGACTTCCTCGAACCGGATGGGATCCGCGGACGGCTCCAGCGGCGTCACCTTGCCGAAGTAGTTATCCTCCTCCGCAGTGGACAGGGCGGTGTGGGAGTCGGTGGAGCCGACCACGCCGAACTTGAACGGATTGGCGCCCAGCTTCGCCTCGTAGGCGAGGCCGCGCTTGAGTGCTTCGCGGGCATACTCGCGCGGAAGCATGGCCTCAGTATGGAGCGTGGGACCAAAGCTCGCCTTGTCCCAGGTTTCATAATCTGCGAATTCGTCATTCGGTGAAAGCACGGGATGCGCCTCGCCATCACCTTTCATCTGCGTGATTTCGTAGAGCGGTTCCCGTTTCTGGCGGCGCGCGGCGTATTCCGTGGTCAGCGGCTTGCCGGTGTAGGTAACGTCATCGAACATCAACCCTGAGGAAAGATTGCCGTTGTGAGCAAGAGCGAGCACCTTGCCGCTCGTCTTCTTTTCGTAGGCATCCATCCAGGTCCAGAGGTCCTCGGGGTCAACGCTGTCATACTGGGAGAAGGGAACAATCTGGTCGGCCTTGTCCTTGCCGTCCCGGAAGATGACGTTGCGATGCAGGTTGTTGCCATTGGGCATCGAGGTCCACTCGAAACCGATCAAGGCGGTGAACAGACCGGGAGAGTTATACTTCTCCGCCGCCGCGGTTTCACGCTGCCACATCGTCTGCTTCAAGCCGGTCATCGCCGCGAGGGGGTCTTTGCGTGCGTTCATGGTGGCCATCCAGTTGTCGTAAGCCTTGATGCCGCCCTCGAGGCCCGACTTGACGAGGTCGTGCTGCATCTTGCCCCATTCGCTCTTGAGCAGTTCCGGGTTCGACTCGGCAATGGCCGGTGCCAACCCGAGGTTCTCGGAGTGGTCGGCCACGACAAGGAAATCCAGCGGCCGGTGCAGCCGCGCCGTCACGCCCGTGCTGGAGACCACCGTTTCCCCGCGGGCAAAACGGTAGGCCTCCTCCGGCCCCAGCACGCATCCCACCATCCCGGCATCAGTCGAGTAGGAGGTATGCAGATGGGTGTCGCCGAAGAGAACCCTGGTCGGAAAATCCCGCTTCGCATAGGGCGAATATCGAAGCTGGGCGGCTGTCGGAGCGGCCGCTTTGCTGCCTTCCTTCGGGCTGGCATACTCATCCGCCTGGACGGAAGACGCCAGCAGGCAGCTGGCAAGGACCAGTGCTATGGGCATTGATTTTTTCATCTTGTGTCCCTCCCTTTTTCTTTTTAGGTTGGTCGATCGCTTCAACTGGCCAGCTCGTCGCCGTTCGGCAGCTGAGTATTTATCCTTGCAAGCGATAGTTTATCTTCACTTCACCAACTCGAAATCACTCGGTTTCCATGACTTATCAAAAAACGCCTCTGTTGGCCCATACCAACGCAGATAGGCGAAAACACCTTTCCCCGGAATAGTTTTCACCCAATTGGATTCATACCCTTTTGGGGCGGTCGGGCCAATATAGAGATCGATTGAACCATCTGTATTCTTCTTGGGTTGCCCGTAAGAGTCCACTCCAGCCTTCCCTTGATCCGTCACAACCATCGACCGTGTTTCGGAGTCATACATCATCAGTGACCAGAAATCCTTTACCGGCACATTGGCGGGAAGGTGCAACTTATACGTGTTGGCGCCATCAAGCCATTTACCGTCTTTGTCTTTGTATGCCGCCAAATATTGAGATCCCTTGCCGACGCTTTTCATCACCATGGCATTTGCGGTAAAACAGGCTTGATGCAGATAGGTAACACGTGCCTCAAGGTCGGTAAATGTCTCGGTTTCAAAAGTCGGCTTGTCGGTCAAAAATATCCATTCCCATTGGCGATCAGGGTAGGGATTCTTTTTTGGATTGCGGGAGTTGTACGCGATGGCACGTGCCATGGCATTACCTGTCTCGGCCGCCCGTTGCAAAATGCCTATGATACGTTTGTCGGGATTAAACGGCTTGCCCTTTTCAATGCCCAATGAAGAAAGCATGCCGAGCATGACCTTGTCTTGTTCCCGAGTTGGTTCTTTTTGGATGACACCGGCCAGAATTTTGAAAAAATCATAGCCCGTCGGGAAGGTCAGATCAGAAGGATTTACGGAGGCATTGACAGACGTCGTTGGGGGTGGATTGTCCTTTTCCTTTAGAGGATAGACTTTAATTTTCTTTAAATCGCTTATTGCGGCATCAGGTTTTCCGTCTTTTAAAAAACCTCTGACCAGCCAAATTACGTCGTACGTATCTGACTTTACGACATAATAACCTTCTGGCACTTCGCCTTGGTAGTTAGGGGGAAGAATAAGGTATTTGCCGCCTTTCCCCTGATCCGGACCGGCAATGCCGACGTCGGCGAGCGGGTAATACCAGACATTATTCACCATGCCCAGGACAGCGGGGGGCAGTTCGGCGACCACCGGACCGTATTTCTCCAGATCAACGATCCCGATGGAATAGATGGACTGGGAGTTTCCCGTGAACACCACCGTTTGGGGATTCGCTGAACTCTCCCAGATCACGATATTATTAAGCGAAGCACCAAGATCTCTTTTGGCCCCTTTAATAAACGAAGCCCCTGCTACCGCGGGAGTCGCCCAAATGTATGCCTGCACAGCACGCTGGTAATCCAATTCATCATATAATCCCTGAATAGTGGACTGTGCAGGGTAGCCAGCTTCAAACTTGATCTGTGGGCCTTCGGCAAATGCCGGGCGCACCATAAGACTGAGCCCAATAGCGATCAGGCAAGCAATTGTTCGATTCATTGTGTTCTCCTTTGCTGGGTAGTGATATGCAAAATATGAGGATGGTCGTTCGCGACGTCACTCAAAAGTTTTCCACCTGCACCAAGTCACTGAACTTCCACGATTTGTCCGCCAATGGAGCCTGCGGGCCGTAAAGTCGGAACAGGAGCGCAAAATCCCGGTCCTTGGCGAGCGGCACCCAGTTCGCCTCCTTGCCCGAGGGCGCAGTGGCCCCGAAGTAGAGATCGATCGATCCGTCGCCATTCACGCTGAGACCATTGTCCAGAGAGGAGACGCCGGGTTTCGGCATATTCTCAATAAAGGCTGCGGAATTTAAGGTGTCGTACGCCAGGACTGACCAGAATTGCGAGACCGGAACTTTTGGCGGCACATGCAGGACGTATTTGTTGCTGCCGTTGAGCATTACCCCATTGGAGTCATAGGAGCCAATGAAGTAGCGAGTCGCGGTCCCCGAGGTGGTTCTTGCCGAACTGGCCGGTGGCATATCCCTGCGCCTTGAGCATCGTCGCCAGGGTGGGGGTCTCGGTCCTGAATCCCTTCCTTGGCGCCCGGAAGCCCCACGGTGCTCAGCCCCGTCCGCAATGGATACTGTCCGGTAATGAAGGACGCCCGCCCCGCGGTGCATGAAGCCTGCGCGTAATGATCCATGAAGATCAGGCTCTCTTTCCCGATGCGGTCGATGTTCGGCGTGCTGCCACCCATCATCCCGCGATGGTAGGCGCTGATGTTCCACATGCCGACGTCGTCGCCCCAGATGATGAGGATATTGGGCTTTTTCTTGTCTTGAGCTTGAGTCTGAGCTGACGCCTTGGGCGCCGCCAAGATCGCGGCCGTGCAAGCCAAGGTGACAATCGATAGGGTTTTTGTTTTCATTGTTATGTTCTCTAAAGATTATCTGTTCGGCCTCACTTCGGGAACGGGAAGGTGATCGTAAAGTCCATCCCCCGGTCCGGGCCCCCGGCAGGCTTGGCGAGGTAATGCCTCAAGCCAAGTCCAATGCTGACCGGCTGTTTGCCGATCTTGATCAACTGAGACAGGCCGGGAGTGATCGATGCGGTCCACTGCTGCTCTGGCCAATTATAGGTGGATTCCATTTTGAACGAAAAAGTCGTAAACGATTTCGTCCGATAGGCAATGATGGGCTGGAGGAGCGTTGCGCTCACACTCTGGTCGCCCCAGCCGGCGTAAGACCAGACGTGGTTGGCCAGCAAGCCGTAGGTCAAACCATTCGCCTGGTGGAAGATGATCACGGACGGCCCGGCGCCGAACTTGCCGGAGCCCAACGCGCCTTCGGAGGCCGTCGGCCAGCTTAACACCGGACCCGCACCCAGAATCCATCCGTTGACTTTCTCCTTCGGTGAAAAAAAGAAGGTCTGCAAAACGTCACCAAGACCAGACTTGTTGGCACCACCCGCCGTGGGTGATTCCGCATAAATGGTCGGAACGATCGTGCGAGCGATGACGCTCCAATCATCCGACAGTTCGAACGGAATGACCGGCTGGATGTTGACCGTGTAGCGCATGGCATCCGCCGGTCCGATGCCGAAATCCCAGCGGTTCTGGATCGGCACGCTGATGAGGTTGCCGACTGGATTTTGGAGATCGTCGGCCAACTTGGAGAGCGCGGCGGCGGCGCTGTTTGCCGGGTCAGTTTGGGCGAGCGCAGGCGGAACGATGATTCCGCTCAAAAGCGAGATCACGACGCTGGCGAGTGTCAGTGTCGTGATCTTGGTTTGATTCACTCTGCTCAATTCACAAAAGTGGTGCCACCCGGGAACTGCCAGCGCTACGGCGATGGAACTCTTTCCGGCCGCGTCACGATCCAGGTCTTTCCCAAGCGCTCCCAGTCAGGACCGTAGAACCGGATACCGGCGAAGAAGTCGTTCTTGGTCGTCGGGATCCAGTTGCTCTCCATGCCTTGGGGCGCCTCGGGCCCGAAGTAGACGTCGATGGAGCCGTCGGCGTTGTATTTCAGCGCCTTGTTCAGGGAACTGATCGCGTATTTCTTCTGCGGATTGGCGATCATCGCCGCTGCTTCGGCGTCATAGAGAATCACGGACCAGAAGCTCTGCACCGGGACATCGGCCGGCAGGTGCAGTTTGTAGTGCATGCCCGGCCGCAGTGGTTTGTTGTCGGTGTCGGAAAAAGTGATGCCGTAGAACGTCGAGTTCCCCATATTCTTCGGGGGCCAGATGGCCAGGGCAAAATAGGCGGCCCGGCCATCTACCTGGATGAGGGAGTCTGTCGTGTAGTTCGGGTTCCATGATTCAGCCAACCCCAGCGCCAGCCAGCCATCCAGTGGGCTGGCTGGCCAGGCCTCCGTCATGTTCTGCTTGGCGGTCATCCAGCCCAGGTCCGCAGCACGCTGCAGCAGATCCAATGTCGCCTTGTCCGACGGGAATGGCTTCCCCTTCTCGATGCCCAGGGATTGCAGCATGCCGACGAGATACTTGTCCTTCTCCTGGATCGGCTCCCGGCCCAGGTAGTCGTGGATTCGCCGGAAGGCGCCGACCCCCTTGTCCACTTCCCCGTCTACGGGTTTGCCCATGACATCGATGTAGTTCTGCTTTCGCGAGGGATCAGACAGCGGATAGACCTTGACCCGTTTGACGCGGTCGATTGCGTCGGCGATGGTCGCTCCTCCGAGCATCACCGAACGCAACCCCATGCGCACCTGATAGGAGGTGGAGTGAATGGGCAGATAGCCCGCGGCGACCTCTCCCTGGTAGCCAGGGGGCAAAATCAAATATTTGCCGCCCTTGCCCTGGTCGGGGGTGACTTGGGGAATGCCCACATCGCTCAGGGGCACCTGCCACACGTCGATGATCGAGCCGAAGAGATAACCCTTTTTATCCATCGCTGGCTGCTCGTACACCACGGGGCCATCATGCAGGTCCAGGTGGACCATGGCGTAGATCGTCTCGTTGTTCAGGGTGGACAGCTTTTTGGTGTGATCGGAAAAACCGCCGATATAGACCACGTCCATCAGGCCGCCGCCCGACGCCTTGAACATGGCATCGCGACCGGCGTAGGACTGGTTGACGGGCAACGACCAGAGGAAGAGTTCGACCGCGCGGCTCTGCCGCAGGTCCTGCATGAGCGTCGCGGCCTCACTCTGCAGAGGATACCCCGGCTTGATGGTGATGCCGTCCACCTTGCGCGTCGCTGCCTGGGCGAAGGAGACCGTCGGGATCATGGCGGCCAGCAGGGCGAGACTGGTGACGAGACAGAGCGCTGGATTGGTATCTTTATTTTTCATGGGTTTTGTTTCCGCAGAGTTGAGGGATGGCTGGCTGGCTCACTCCACCTGTTTGATGTCATTCAGCTTCCAGCTCTTGTCAAAATAGGGAGTCTTTGGAGTGTAGAACCGGAAGTAGCTGAACCATGCCTGCCCTTCACTGGTTGGAATCCAATTGCTTTCCAGCCCCTTGGCAGGGGCTCGGGGGCCTACGTAGATGGTCGTAGTTCCATCCTCATTCTTGCTGACCTTATTCTGAGAGTTGACCTCAGCCATCTTCTGCTTGTTCTGAATGAGTGTCCGACCGTGGCTGTCATAGACCGTGAAAGCCCAGAATTGTGCCGCTGGCACATCCGCGGGAACAGTGAGGGTGTAGTTTTTGCCGCCATCGAAACCGATCCCGTTCTCGTCCTCATATTGGGCGATGTAGGTGCTTCCCGGACCCGCCTTGGTGATTTTCATGGCGTAGGTTGAACCGATCGCTTCATGGAACCAGGATGCCCGCTCGAAGAGCTGGCCATACGTAGGCTCGATCTGGTCCGGGTTGTTGATCAGAGGCGTATACCAACGTCTGTCTTCATAGTAGCGAGCACCGGCAAAGCGCTTTTTGAAGGCGTTGTTGATCGCCATCAGATAACCGACGCGCTCCGCCTCGATGAGCAGGGCCTTTTTGGCGGCATCGGGTTGAAAAGACTTCCCCTTCTCGATGCCGAGGTTCTTCAGCATGGCGTAGAAAAAGACGTCACGCTCGGCCATCTTCTCCCGCTGAATGATCGTGTTCAAATTCTCCCAGAACTCCATGCCGTGTGGCTGATACAGCGGGAAAGCGTCGCCGGTCTTGCGCAGCTTGGACCGCCCCTTCAGATCCGGCCGGTTGAAGGGATAGGAATCGAACCCGGCATTCACCCGCTCGTGGGCGGGCCCCATGGGTTCCATATCGCGGGTGCCGAGCCAGACGACGTTGGTTGGGCAATGCACCACGGTGTAGGAATCGTCATGAGTAGGAATTTCCTGACCGGGACCTACGATGAGCAGCTTCACGCCCTTACCCCGGTCGGCTCCGGGCAAGCCCGTATCCAGCACCGGGCGTTGCCACTGGTCACCGACGTAGCCGGCCGTGGCTCCGGGCGGGATCACCCACACGGCCGGACCGTGCACGGCCAGATCCACGAAGGAGATCACATAGGTCACCGAGGTGTTGGGCGTCAGGATGCCCGCGACTTCATCATAGCCGTGATAAAAGCTGATCTGACCATCGAGGCTCGGATCGGCGCCCATATCGACATTAGCATTTTCCCAACCCTTGAGGCCGACAGCAGGCATGGCCCACATATAGGTCATCACGGCACCATAATAGTCCATGGCGTCGAACAACCGCTTCGAGGACTCGGTGGTGGGAACCCCGTTTACCATCTCAATACCATTGGCACTGAACATTTCCTTGCTCGAGTCGGCTGCATGCGTGCCGTGCGTTGACTCTTGTGCCCATGCCGAACCGGTGGTTGAAACGATCAGTAGTGCGCCGAGAAGCGCACTGGCTTTGATTCTAGCTATCGCGGATTTCACCATTCATTTTCTCCGTCATGTAGTCGGGTGATTGGTCATTCACATGTCACAACGCCATTTAACAATTGGCACGATTTGCACAGCCCTCTTGTTATTATTTCTTGGCTGGCACATACGGGTCGGGCGTGCCCATCGGAATAAGTGGATACTGTGCCACGCTCTGCTGGAACTTGCCCACGATTCCAAGAACCGGGCCAACCACCCACGTATCGACCGAAGGCTTTTCCTCGCGCGGGTCGGTATAGAGGTTGAAGATATGCGGCACGGGGTTTCTGACTGGCGGGTCAAACATGTTGTCCTGCCGCATGAAGTGCAGTTTCCAGTTGCGCCATTTTACCGCCTGCAAACGGTCCGCGCACCAGATCGGGAAACCCTCCCGCGCCGATTTCTCGGTCTTGCCGAGGAAAAAGTCTACCTGGTCGATACTGTCCATCGGGCGGTCGGTGGGCACTGTCGCGCCGCCAATTTTGGCGAATGTGGCAAACAGGTCCACGCCGTGCACAATCTCGTTGCTGACGTGCCCGGCGGCAATCTTGCCGGGCCAGCGGATCAGGAAAGGCACGCGAATACCACCCTCCAGTGCGGTGAAATATTGCCCGCGCCAGGGACCGGACCAACCATCCCACGGTTGAATGAACTCGCTGCCGTTGTCACTGGTAAAGACGACGATCGTGTTGTCGCGAATGCCTGCCTTGTCCACCGCGTCGAGCATCTGGCCGACATTGTGATCCATCTCGGCGAGCATATCCGCCCAATCCCCGTTACCGGTCTTGCCCTTGAAGGCCGGGTTCGGCTCGCTGGGCAGGTGCGGCTGGGTGAGCGACACATAGGCAACGAAGGGGTTCCCGGACTCGGCTTGCTTCGTGATGAACGCGACCGAGCGGCGGGTAATTTCGGCGTCAATGAGACGGCGCTCCTTCACATCGTACGTCCCTATCTCACGGCTCTTTTCGCCCCTTTTGCCTTCCATCACCTTTTCCGAAGGCATGATGCTCTCTGACCATCCAGCTGCGGATGGCCACAGCGCCTCGTCTGTTGTGCGGGGAATGCCGAACCACTCGTCAAAGCCCTGGCTATTGGGCAGACGCTGTTGCGCACTGCCGAGATGCCATTTACCGTAGTAGCCGGTCGCATAGCCCGCGTCCGACATCGCTTCGCCAAGGGTCACTTCCCACGCCGTGAGACCTTCGGTGACGCCGCCAAACGGCACGGAATGAGTCCCGGAACGAATCGCCCAGCGTCCCGTCATCAGACTCGCTCGGCTCGGCGTGCATTGCGTCTCCATGTTCATGTTCAGCAACCGCATACCATCCTTGGCCAGCGAGTCGATCCGTGGCGTCGGCGCTCCACGTGTGAGGCCTCCGCCATAGGCTCCGATCTCACCATATCCGAGGTTGTCGGCGAGGATAAACACAATGTTGGGCTTGCTCGCCTGGGCAAGAGCGATGTTTGGCACGATCAAAATCATCGCCGCGAGAGCCGGGATTAGTACCGCATGTCGCTTCATGATTGTTTTCCTCCGTGTTGGCTCATCCTGAAGGCAGGGGCGAAGATGAATGCATCAACATTGGTATCGAGACTAAACTATGTCTGGCTAATGTTGATGGGCGTCACCTTCTTGCCATTTCTGTCCCTGAAGGTGTCCGCATTATCAAACATACAACACAAAATATTGGGGGCACTAAACACTCGGATCAGGCACGAGAATGTCGCAAATATTGAGGCTCCCTGCTGCATAATGTCCTAATTCACCAGCCGGGCCGACCCCAGACTAACGAGAAGAAGACACAGAAGCCCCAACAGTGCCTTCCGTCATTGACTACAAGAAAATCGGTTGGTCTGGTGAGATTGATTGGCGTGACCTTGAAGAGTGACCTGCATGTCTCCCCCAATTGTTAAAGACACTGCGAGAAACTCATTCGCCGGAATTTGAGTGCCGGTTCCTGGCCGCAGTTCTTCAAGAACCCCAACAAACAGGTGGTCTCATACGCGGCCCTGACAGATAAGACCTCACGTTATCCAAATTCCGCAAAGGTGAAGTGAAGTTCCCCGCTCGTGGGGCGGGGAACTTCACTATTTCTTCTACGGTTTTAACTTCGATTGCTGTTTTCGTTTCGATCATGAATGCACGGGCCGGTTTTTGCCGGGCTTTGTGTTTACTCGGCCAGCGCCGCCCTCACACGACCTTCGCGATATTGCTGAAGTTCTGCCTCGGTCAGTTTGCGATCGGCAATCTGGATTGTGACCTTTTCCAACTCACCGGTGAACTTGAAAGGCACCTCGTAGTCTTCGCTGACGGGCGTGCCGGTATCCTCACCGATGTCGAGAGTCTCATCCAGCGACATGCGGAATGGGATAGTCCGTTGCAGCTTCTCACTGGCGACCTTTTTGCCATCGACTGTCAGAGTGGCAGTGCCGCCCTTGCCAAGGCCGCCGCCATCGTAGTTGAAGTCAAAGGTGATGACATGTCTTCCAGGGGTGAGTTTTTCCTTGCTAGCAACGGTATAGCGCGCGACACCCACGACGTTGTAATGGAACACAGGGCGGTCATTCTTCACATAGAGTCCGACGCCCCCGAATCGCCCTCCCTGCGTCATGAGAACACCATTGGCACCCTTCTCGGGAATGGTCACCGTTGCGCTGATGCCGAAGGATTTGTTTTTCAGGTCGGGTGCGGCACCCTCGGGGATCCTGATCATTCCGTCGTAATAGGTGAACTCTTTTCGACCCAGTGTAAGGCTGGGACGGTTGCGTACGTCGAGGCGCTCCACTTTGCTGTTGTCGATGGGAAGGACGCGGTATTTCTCGGCTTCCGACCAAAACAGATCCTGCAATTCTTTGAGTTTGGCGGGCTCGCTGGCGGCGACATTCCTGGCCTCGGTGAAGTCGGCCTTCACGTTGTAGAGTTCCCACTGGTAATCAAGGACCCCGATATTGCCACCGCTGCTCGACCATGGCGGGGTCGGAGGCGTGGTCGCGGCTACCCAGCCGTCGTGATAGATCGCACGATTTCCTATCATCTCGAAATACTGGGTCTGCCGCTTCGACGGAGCGCCGGCATTGTTGAAGGTGTACGCCATGCTCACGCCTTCAATCGGGTTCTGCTCGACGCCGTTGATACTGGTAGGTGCGGGCACGCCGGCGACGTCGAGGATGGTCGGCATGATGTCGATGACGTGATGGAACTGCGTGCGGATGCCGCCTTTGTCCTTGATACGCGCCGGCCAGGAGATGACCAGCCCATTGCGCGTCCCGCCGAAGTGCGACGCGATCTGTTTGGTCCATTGGAACGGCGTGTCCATCGCATGCGCCCAGCCAACCGGATAATGGTTGAACGTATTCGGACCGCCCAGCTCGTCCATGCGGCGCATCACCTCCTGGAAGTCCTCGGGGATGGCATTGAAGAACGTCATCTCGTTGAGCAACCCCTGCAGACCGCCTTCCCCGCTGGCACCATTGTCGCCCTGGATATAGATGACCAGCGTGTTATCTAGATCACCCTGCGCCTCGATGGCATCCAGGATGCGGCCCATCTGGGAATCGCAGTGCGCGAGTGCCGCCGCATACACTTCCATCATGTGGGCGAAGACTTTCTTCTGATCGGCGCTCAGGCTGTCCCACGCGGGAATACCGGCGGAACGCTCAGTCAATTGCGCGTTCGCAGGAATGACGCCCAGGGCCTTCTGCCGCGCAAACGTTTCTTCGCGCACCTTGTCCCAGCCTTGGTCGAACTTGCCCTTGAATTTCGCAATCCAATCCGGCGGCGCATGGTGGGGGGCGTGGGCTGTACCAGGCGCGTAGTAAGCCACGAACGGCTTGTTCGGAGCCACGGCATGCTGCATGCGAATCCAGTTGATGGCATGGTCTGCCATATCCTTGTCAAAGAAGTAATCCTTCGCATCATGAGGTGGCTCGATGGGTTTTGTGCCCTCGATAATGGCGGGATTCCACTGGCTGGTGTCGCCCCCAATGAAACCGTAGAAGTATTCAAAGCCCAGCCCGGTCGGCCAGAGGCCAAACGGACCGGCCTGGCTCGACTGCCAATCCGGGACGTTGTGGTTCTTGCCATACCACGAGGTATTCCAGCCGTTCTGTTTCAAAATTTCCGCAAACGTTCCGGCACTTTTCGGGGCCAGTGTGTTGTAGCCGGGAAACCCAGTGCCGGCCTCCATAATCACACCGGACGCGACGCTGTGATGATTGCGCCCCGTCAGCAGCGCGGCTCGTGTGGGGGAACACAGTGCGGTGGTGTGAAATTGTGTGTAACGGAGGCCTTCTTCTGCCAGCTGATCCATCGTCGGTGTCGGGATCGGACCGCCAAACGTTGATGAGGCGCCAAAGCCGACATCATCCGTCAGAATGAGCAGGATGTTCGGCGCTCCCTTCGGCGCCTCGATTATCCTGGGAAAATCTTTGACGGAGTCCTTGGCCGTGCGGCCAATTTTACCGCCGAACGCCTGCTCGGGAATGGGCAGGATGGTGCGGTTAAAATCGTCGCCAGCCAGGGCCGCGGATGTGCAGAGCGCCAGTGCGCCAATGATCGCCGTCACTTTGTTTACGGCAATTCGTGTTTTCATAGTTATGTTCCTTCTTTGTATTTGTGGGATACCCGCTGAATCACTTCAACTTCTCCACATGGTTCAACTTCACCACAGGTCGAAGAATACCCTGCCGCTGCCGTATGCGCTCAGATCACCCCACCCGACGTTGTCGGCCAGGATCAGTACCACGTTGGGTTTTTCCGCTTGCGCATACGATGCTGAAAGACCCATTAATATAAATGGCAACGATACTCGCATGCGTCGTCCGGACTCGGTTCACATCGCCTCTCTCCGTCAATAATTATGAACACTCTGGCGAGGGTCAGTACAAATGTTTTCCCCAACTACACCAACGACGCTATAATATTACGCCTTTACAATCCTCTCTATCCATATTTCGTCAGTTCTCCCTGTTGATTGTCCGTAACCCTCAGCGGCACACGAAGACCTTTTTCCGGACATGGCTGGGGTACACACCAAATTGTCTATGGTACTCGGCGGAGAACCGGCCAAGGTGATTGAACCCGTGGTCCATCGCAATGTCGGTAACGGTCCTCTCAACCCACTTGCCGCTGCTCAGCGCCCTTCTGACATTCTCGAGACGCCTGGCCAGAATGTAGCCGGATGGCAAGACCTGGAGCTCATGGCAGAACAGCCGCTCGAGGGTGCGTAGGCTGACACTCGCGTAGGCACACACATCCGCCATGCGGATGGTTTCGTTGAGATGTGCTTCGAGGTACTCGCGTGCGCGTTTGAGCGCCTGCAACTGGCCAACTCGCGTGCGCGGCAGCCGGCCTTGAGCAGTGTCACAGGAGTCTGTGAGCATACGCGCGAGCGTTGTAACGATGTCTTCCTCGAGCTGCATCCCGCCGGATCGCCCTTCGAGGCCATCGAGGGCGGCAGTCGTCAGCGCTCCCAGTAAATCGATGTGCGCCCCTCTACTCGTCTCCGTGTTGAAGCAGTGCAATGTTTCAATGCCACACCAGTCAGGGGCAATCTCCCTCGCCGTGGCATTGAGCAATGCGGGAGAGAAATACAGCGAAACGACATTCGCGTCGCCTTGCACCGTCGTGTACAGCTCCGTTCCTGGCATGAAGACCATGAGGTCACCGCCGCTGAGCCGCTGCCCGTTCGCACGGAGCACCCCTCTCCCCAAGGGCACCAGAACAAAGACGGACCCGTTGGGGGGCTCGCCGACGACCTCGAGATGGACATCGGCGCTCTCTCGGATCATCACGAGGTTGCCGTCTTCGCGAGTGAGTGCGCGGGCATGCAATCGGCCACGCTCGAGCTGGCGGTATTCGATCGACCAGCCTATGGATTTGCTCGTGGCTTGCAGGAGCTCGACGGCTTCGAAATCCTCGGCAGCCGCTACCGGCTGGATTTCAGCAAGTACCCCATTTTTTGTGGGTTGATCAAGACGACCAATGCTCATCATTAGCGATTCTCTCCATTCACTCGGCAATCGCGATGGGACCTAGACCGTGGTTACAGGACGGAAGCAAATCAGCGTCGTAGAGTGTTGCTGGCCCGCTGCCTGCACAACGTTGGCGCGGCTGCCATACCGACACTAAGCCTGGTTCGGTAGACGCATGCCAATCGATTTTTCATTGGCTGTTTGCTCCAAACCATTTATAGTATAGGTTGTCGCCGTCGCCTTCAAACACGCGCTGCATGTCTCGCGCCCACAGCGCCTGATGGCCGGCCATGGCGTTCAGCGAAGCCTGATAGAAGAGCAACAGGCGCTGGCGTTCAACAGTCATCGACGTCAGGAAGGAATCGTCTGCGCCACGTAACGGCGGATCGGTACGAAGCGCGATCAATGCAGGTAATACCCGTTGAAGCTCATCATAGCGGACCCAATCAGCGTACTCGATTCTGGGTTGGTCGTCAGTGATCGGGAGGGCATCACCCGCATACGTTTCCAGGCCGGAACGGTCCGTCACCCAGGTTGCCAGCAAGGCTT
>Ga0224506_10000636_pt1 | contig 28277 bp, 20 predicted proteins | sample SF_Jan12_sed_USG_2_FD_169108 | JGI IMG/M metagenome (GOLD analysis project Ga0224506, IMG submission 169108) | Sediment microbial communities from San Francisco Bay, California, United States - SF_Jan12_sed_USGS_8_1 | ecosystem: Environmental > Aquatic > Marine > Sediment | place: USA... | reverse complement strand
GCGTTCATGTCTATGTAACCCTTTAGACCGGTTAAACCGGGAATCCCCTGCCAGGGAGAGATTTGAATATCATCAAAACGCCCCTGAACAAGCACTTGCTCGGAAGGGGGTTTATCTTTTTGCCAGACTAAACGTGAGTTTAAAAATAAACCAGACGGCGACAATGATTTTAGTGCGGGGTTATCTGTAGCAACTACTGCAAGTTGTGATATTAGCCCTGCATCCAGACGATCACTCAATACTTCTAACTGCTCATTACCCCAATAAATCTGATGAACACTATCTTGCCACTGTTCTCCCTGAAACTTGAAACTTAAATCATTTAACCAGGCGTGATATCCATTTTCTTTGATATCCATTGAAAATTCAGTCTGAATATCATTGAGTTGAATGGTTCGTGAGTCTCTCGTTAATTCCAGGTCTGGAACATTTAGACGGCTACGAATTTGAGTTATAGCGTCCTGCTCTAATGTTATCCAGAGTTCAAGTTCGGAACTAAATCTGGACACCTGCAACGGAACCGGCAAATAGGAGATCCATGGACTCCAGTCAAATTTCGATTGCGCCAGGTAAACTAAACCGTTATGAGTGGTTTGCCATTCATCAAGTTCTGCAACCAGGTTTAAATCTGAATAGACGTCATCCGCAAGGATCCAACCCTGTAAACTAAATATTTTCTGATCAGATTGGGTCTCCAGCTGAGCAAATTCAATGTGTATACCAAGATTTTCTACCTCATTAAAATCCAGAACAATCGATAGGTTTTCGATAACAATATTGTCTTGGGCCAGCAACGGATGCAATAAATCTACTATTTTATCGACTTCACTTCCGGGTACACTTTGTTTTTTTTGATCTGATGGCTTCACAATAAAACTGGAGAAATTCCAGTCGTTCATTCCGGGTTTTTGGGTTAAAGATAGCTTTACATCTGAAATTAAAATACTCGAAGCAACAATTTTTCCACTGAGTAAAGACAGTGCAATAGATGGACGAATACCAATATGCCCAACTTCGAATAAACCCTCAACTTCAACATTATTTATGATTAGTCTTGGACTCAAACCCTGCCATTCACCTTGAAGCCGTTGGATTTTTATATCGGCATTCAACTGGGTAGATAAAAACTGCTCTAATTCTGGTGTGTACCTGTCGACATAGGTAACCAGTATACGTCCAATGGTTACGTAGAAAGCCATGAAAATTACAAGCAGCGCAATAATCCGGACGATATTGTCCGTTACGCTAGCCTGTATTTTTTTTGATCTCACAACTTTACATCCAGATAGTAAAAATTTAATTATATAAGTTTAATTTAGTGACCTAGCTTCTATTTACTCATTATTGAAGAATGACATCATATTGCTCTTGAGTATAAATAGGTTCAACACGAAACTGAACTGACTTACCCATGAACTCTTCTAAATCTGCTACGGCAGCAGACTCTTCATCCAGTAATCGATCAATGACAGATTCAGAGGCTAATACAAGATACTTGTTCGAATTATAGGCGCGTTCTTCACGCAATATTTCCCGAAATATTTCATAACAAACCGATTGAGCCGTTTTTAATCGTCCTCTGGCCTGACACACATGACAGGGCTCTGTCAGCATTTGCTCTAAACTTTCTCTCGTGCGCTTCCGGGTCATTTCAACCAGGCCTAGATCAGATACGCCGGTAAGTTTTGATTTTGCGTGATCCTTTTCTAGCAATTTCTCTAGCATACGATGCACCTGTCGCTGGTGCTCTACGTCTTCCATATCAATAAAATCTATGATAATTATGCCACCCAGGTTTCTCATACGCAGTTGCCTGACTAATGAAGTCACCGCTTCCAGGTTGGTCTTAAATATAGTCTCTTCCAGGTTTCTGTGACCAACAAATGCTCCGGTATTAACGTCAATTGTGGTCATGGCTTCTGTTTGATCAATAATTAAATAACCGCCCGATTTCAATTCAACTTTTCGAGAAAGTGCACGCTGGATCTCTTCTTCTATATTATAAAGCTCAAAAATCGGACGTTCGCCCGGGTAATATTCTAGAAGCGGCTCAACCTCCGGTGTATATTTACGAACAAACTCTAACGTATTTTGAAAGCTTTCTTTTGAATCGATACGTATGCGGTCCACTTCCGGTCGAACCAGATCGCGGGTTAACCTGAAGTGCAAGGGTAAGTCGTCATAAATTTTTAAAGGACCTGATTGTTTCTCGATCCGCTCTTCAAGAATACGCCATAATCTTTTGAGATAATCCATATCCTTTTGTATTTCAGACAAACCAATGCTATCTGCGGCTGTTCTTAAAATAAACCCACCCTTTTCAATACCTATGCTGGTTTTAGCCTGGCTCACCAAATCTCTAAGACGCTCTCGTTCCTCTTCAGATTCAATGCGCTGCGACACACCTATATGGACACTTTCCGGCATAAACACTAGATAACGGGAGGGTACAGATAACGCAGTTGTCAAGCGGGCACCCTTGGTTCCTATTGGGTCCTTAATAACCTGTACAGCAATTAATTGACCTTCACGAACCAAATGATTGATGGGTGATTCTGATTTATCTGCAATAGAGGGGCTATCTGAACTGGCCAGAACTAATTTCGAGGTTTCAATATCAGATGCGTGAATAAAACCCGCGCGTTCCAGACCAATATCAACAAATGCTGCCTGCATTCCGGGAAGGACTCTGACTACCTTGCCAATATAGATATTTCCGACAATTCCACGACCTTCATTTCTCTCAATAAAGAGTTCTTGAACCGCACCATTTTCAATAACAGCAACACGAGTTTCCATAGGTGTGATGTTAACTAATATTTCTGAATTCATGACTCGATTCCTTTTTCCATGATGTTCCAGATAGCTATGTTAAATTTCTGTAACATGGGTACCAAAACGTCTACAGGCAAACCAACGACTCCAGTATAAGACCCATCAATTTTATTAATTAGCGCAGCACCAAATCCCTGTATAGCATAACCTCCAGCCTTACCTAAAGGCTCTTTGGTATGCCAATACGCTATGGCCTCTTCTTGTGTAAATGGCCTCATAGTGACCCATGTCTGACTATAGCTCACTTCAAGCTCATCTCTCAAACAGCAAACAACTCCGGTTACTACCTGATGTGTTGTTCCAGATAGGCTCATCAGCATGTCAACAGCATGTTCCTGACTTTCAGGTTTACCGTATATATGACCTTGGGCGCCCACTACAACAGTATCAGAGGCAAGAATACAGTCATTTGGATATTGCTGTTGCACTGCCAACGCTTTATTTTTGCTTAAACGCTTTACCAACGCTTTCGCTGATTCTTTTTCTAGTGGGGTTTCATCGATATCAGCCGCATACACCTCAAACAACACGCCAATTTGTTGAAGAATTTCTCTACGCCTTGGAGAAGCCGATGCCAAAATTAACATGTATAATATTCCAAAAAAAATAACTTACTGACAGATGCAGGATATAGTTCACAAACTCAATTAACTCTAAATGCGCGCTGTAATGTAAGTAAAAGCACAGCTACTACAGTCCAGATAGCGGCACTTGAAATAGCAGGAGTTAAATACGCGTAACCTGAGCTTACAATTCCTGTCAAACCTTGTGCCCAATGCACAAATGCCAAGTGGAGACCGACCACTAGAAACACAACAATTGATTGATGGGGTAAAGGATACAGTTTTAATCGTTGATGAATGACCAAAACAATATAGGCAACTCCAGACGTTGAGATAGCCTGTAGACCGAGTAGATTGCCATCTAATACATCGAGCATCAACCCAACAAACCATGCTACAGAAATACCGAATCTGGTAGGCAAATAGAGTGTCCAATAGAATACCACTAGCACAACCCATTCGGGTCTGGCAAACATAAGCATATCTGGCAAAGGCATTGCCGTTAAGATAAATGCCACAAAAAATGACAGAAAAACAGGTAAGATTGCACTAGGGCCAGTGTGGTATTTACTCATTAACAGCCCCCAGGAAATCTTTAGAATTGGTGACTAATAATACATGACGACTTCTATTGAGTTCGGCCAGCGGTTTAACAATCACTTTGGCGAAGTGTTCTCCCGGATCATGCTCTATGGCCTCAACGGTAGCGACCGGATATCCTTCTGGAAATTTATTTCCCAAGCCGGAAGTTACCAATAGATCACCTAAAATAATATCTGCGGTGTCAGGAACAAACATTAGCTCCATCGCGTCAAGCGAACCATTTCCAACGGCAATGGCACGCACGCCATTACGATTAACCTGCACGGGAACCGCATGGTTAGCATCTGCTACCAGCAATACTCTGCTGGTCAATTTGTCGACCTTTACAATTTGACCCATAAGACCCTTTGCATCTAGTACAGGCTGTCCTATAAAGACCCCGTCGTCTTTGCCTTTGTTAATAATTACCTGATGTGTAAAAGCATCGCTATCCAATCCAATTAATTGAGCAGCCAGAATATCTTTACCAACACGCTCCGAGGCGTTAACCAATTCTCTCAAGCGTTTATTTTCAGCCTGAATTACAGCTAGTTCCTGAGTTTTTCTATGCAGCACGAGCAGCTGTATCTTTAAACTTTCGTTTTCACGCAGAAGCTGTTCTCTAGGGACTAGAGTTGAATCACTCCACTCTGAAATTCTGGAAGGAATACTGACAATCAGTATGACCGGCGTGATCGCAAAGCCCAGGTATTGGCGCAAGTAGTTAAATTGAGAATAACGAATATCCCCTGCCATTAAGGCAATTGATAACAATACCGCAAGGGCCAGTCTATACCCGTGGACGGGCCCCTGTGAAAATATAGAACTCATGCTATTTCATCACTCCATGCTTCTATAGCAAAAGTAAAATGTGGATAAAGTCATATATTAATCAGCGATAAAATCAAAAACCTTATCATCCATCATTTCAAGTCCTCGACCACCACCACGGGCAACACAGGTCAGTGGATCATCTGCGACCAAAACAGGCAATCCGGTTTCTTCGCTCAACAATTTATCCAAATCTTTAAGTAAGGCTCCTCCACCTGTAATAACCATACCACGCTCAGCGATATCGGATGCCAGTTCTGGAGGAGTTTGCTCTAGCGCACCCTTTACCGCCTGAACAATTGCAGATAAGGATTCCTGTAACGCTTCAAGAATTTCATTGCTATTCAAAACAAACTGACGAGGAATACCTTCAGCCAGGTTACGACCTCTAACATCCATTTCACGAACTTCCGGCCCTGGATAAGCGCAACCAATTTCCATCTTGATGCGCTCTGCAGTCGCATCACCAATCAGACTTCCATAGTTACGACGAATATAGGAAACAATGGCTTCGTCAAATCGGTCACCGCCAACACGTACTGATTCTGAATACACAATACCATTTAAAGAGATAATCGCGATTTCAGTTGTACCCCCACCAATATCAACAACCATAGAGCCACGAGCTTCTTCAACCGGCAAACCAGCACCAATTGCAGCAGCCATGGGCTCTTCAATCAGATACACTTCTCGTGCCCCTGCACCATAGGCAGATTCTTTAATTGCCTTACGTTCTACCTGCGTAGACTTACAAGGCACACAGATTAGAACCCTTGGACTTGGTGGAAACCAGGTATTTTCATGAACCTTGGCAATAAAATGCTGCAACATTTTTTCAGTTACCTGAAAATCTGCAATAACGCCATCTTTCATGGGACGAATAGCAGTAATTGAACCTGGAGTTCGACCCAACATTCTTTTAGCCTCCGTTCCTACAGCCGCTACGGTTCGTTGATTACCCTGAATACGTACCGCTACAACAGAAGGCTCGTTTAGAACAATATCTTTGTCTCTAACGTAGATAAGCGTGTTTGCCGTACCCAGATCGATTGCCAAATCTGAGGAAAACATTCCTCTAATTTTTTTAAACATTAATGAGTTACCAATTTTAGTTGATGCATGTTAAGAATCTATAACGGTAGGCACAAACAAAAGTTCGCAGCCACAGCCAGAAGCCCCAGTGAATGAGCAAATGCCGGCATTTACCTCCAACACCTAGGGCGTAGCTCAGAGTTATTGACTGGTATTGTATCAAATGTTTTCACGAACCATTAGTACCAAATTCACAGATTCAGTATTATTTGCAAAAAAATGTATTAACACTCACGATTTTGAGCACTCGTAAACATGTTACTTTGACACATTCCTGATATAATTCCCGGCTTAAATATTTAGCCAACGACAATCCGGCTAATAGTATATGTGTATTTTCACAGAATTTTATTCAGGGCAAATCCAAAATTTGCCTTTTTTTCATCACCCCATGGGAGAGTAACACCATGAGCCTAGAACGCTCAGAAGTGGAGAGTATTGCTCAGTTAGCACGGTTAAAAATTGAATCTGCTGATGTTGAGTCCTATGCCAAGTCACTCAATAATATTTTAGAATTAGTGGATCAAATGCAAGCGGTGGACACGGAGGGCGTAGAACCCTTGGCAAACCCTCTGGATGCAACACAAAGACTTAGGGCGGACAAAGTGACGGAAGACAACCAACGTGAACACTTCCAAAAAACCGCGCCATTAGTAGAAGCCGGGTTATACCTGGTACCTAAAGTTATTGAATGATACAGATTGAAAAGGATCAACAGACATGATCAACAAGACTCTGGCCGAGCTATCTTCCGGTCTGGAATCAGGCGAATTTTCGAGTGTTGAGCTTACCAAAGCTTACCTCGACCATATCGCTACCGAAGACAAAAAATACCATTCGTATATCACGGTTACCGGAGATCTGGCGCTGAAACAGGCTAAGGCTGCCGATAAGCGCCGCTCAGAAGGAAATGCAGACAAATTAACCGGTGTGCCTATCGCCCACAAAGATATTTTTTGTACTCAAGGCATTCGCACTAGCTGTGGCTCTAAAATGCTGGACAATTTCATTGCACCTTATGAATCAACGGTTACAACCAAGTTTAACGAAGCCGGCGCTGTCACTCTAGGTAAAACCAATCTAGACGAATTTGCCATGGGATCATCCACCGAATCCAGTTTCTATGGGCCTACAAAAAACCCATGGGACCTTGACCGTGTACCAGGAGGATCGTCTGGCGGTAGCGCTGCAGCAGTAGCTGCAAACCTTGCACCAGCCGCAACAGGTACTGACACAGGCGGCTCTATTCGCCAACCTGCAGCATTTTGTGGCATTACCGGCATCAAGCCGACCTACGGCCGAGTTTCCCGCTGGGGGATGATTGCCTACGGTTCATCACTGGATCAGGGCGGCCCTATGACCCGGACGGCAGAAGATGCTGCCCTTATGTTAAATGTCATGGCAGGCTTCGACCCTAAAGATTCAACTTCTGTCGATCGTGAAGTACCAGATTTCACAGCCAAGCTAAACGAGCCACTAAAAGGCTTAAGAATAGGTTTACCCAAGGAATTCTTTGGCGCAGGACTGAACCCGGCAATAGCCGAAGCAACACTTGCTGCAGTCAAACAGTTTGAAGCTATGGGAGCTGTGGTTAAAGATATCAGCCTACCAAGAACTGAGCTGTCTATTCCTGCTTATTACATCATCGCTCCAGCTGAAGCCTCCACAAACCTCAGTCGATATGACGGAGTTAAATATGGCCATAGATGTACTGACCCGGTCGACTTGTTCGATATGTACACGCGAACCAGAGCAGAAGGTTTTGGCGAAGAAGTGAAACGTCGAATTATGATTGGCACCTATGCACTAAGTGCCGGCTACTACGATGCCTACTACAAAAAGGCACAACAGCTTCGTCGATTAATTAAAGATGATTTCACCAAAGCCTTGTCTGAAGTTGATGTCATTATGGGCCCGACAACGCCTTCACCAGCATGGAAAATTGGAGCCATGAAAAATGACCCAGTCGCCATGTATCTAGAGGATATTTATACCCTTTCTGTTAACCTGGCAGGGCTACCCGGCATGAGCATCCCTTGTGGCAATGTTGAAGGCATGCCAGTAGGTTTACAGGTCATAGGTAATTACTTTGACGAATCCCTGTTATTAAACATTGGCCATCAGTTCCAAAAAGAAACTGACTGGCACGCCAAGAAAGCGGTATAGGAGAATCAAGATGGAATGGGAAGTAGTCATTGGTCTTGAGGTTCACGTACAACTTGCGACCAATACAAAAATTTTTTCAGGGGCATCAACTAAATATGGTGCAGCACCCAATACTCAAGCTTGCGCTATTGACTTGGCCATGCCTGGCGTATTACCGGTTTTTAACGAAGACGCACTAAGAAAAGGCGTTGCCTTTGGTTTAGCTATTGATGCTGAAATCGGCAAGAAATCTGTTTTTGATCGTAAAAACTATTTCTACCCCGATTCACCAAAGGGTTATCAGATCACCCAAATGGACTACCCTATTGTGGGCAAAGGCCATGTTGACATTATGCTTGAAGATGGAAGCACCAAGCGCATCAATGTTACTCGTGCTCATTTGGAAGAAGACGCCGGTAAGTCGCTTCACGAAGAGTTTGAAGGCATGTCGGGTATTGACTTAAATCGTGCAGGCACACCGTTACTTGAGATTGTTTCCGAGCCTGAAATTAGTAGTGCCAAAGAAGCGGTAGCTTACCTAAAGAAAATCCACAGCATTATTACCTACATTGAAATTTCTGACGGTAATATGGCTGAAGGCTCTATGCGCTGTGACGCCAACGTTTCTGTTCGACCTAAAGGCCAGAAAGAATTAGGCACACGCGCTGAAGTGAAAAACGTTAACTCTTTCAGATTCGTCGAAAAAGCGATCAATTTTGAAATAGAGCGCCAAATTGAGCTTATTGAAGATGGCGGCACTGTTGTTCAGGAAACTCGCTTGTATGACGCGGTTAAAGATGAAACCAGAAGCATGAGATCGAAAGAAGTCGCCAACGATTATCGTTACTTCCCGGAACCCGATCTGCTTCCTGTTGAAATCGACCACGAATATATCGAGGCTATTGCCGAAACAATGCCGGAACTGCCCGATGCAAAAACGGCCAGATTCATCGAGCAATATGGCCTAAGTGAATATGATGCCAGTGTACTGGCTTCTTCAAAATCACTCGCTCTTTACTTTGAACAGGTGTCAGAAATCTCAAATGATGCTAAATTATCAGCTAACTGGGTAACGGGTGAGTTATCTGCTCTTATCAACAAGAACAACCTGGATGTAACTGAAGCCCCAATTACGGCAAAGGATCTGGCTACTTTGATCCTAAGAATTAAAGACAACACGATTTCTGGTCGTATGGCCAAAACGGTGTTTGAAGCCATGTGGGAAAAAGAAGGCACACCTGATGATATCATCGAAGCTAAGGGTTTAAAGCAGGTGACCGACTCCAGTGCGATTGAAAAGATCATTGATGATGTATTGGCTGCTAATCCAGAGCAACTTGCAGAATACCGATCAGGTAAAGACAAGTTATTTGGCTTTTTTGTCGGTCAGGCCATGAAACTTTCGAAAGGACAAGCTAGCCCTGGACAGGTCAATGAGATATTGAAAAAGAAGTTATAAAAGCCCCCTATTTGACAGGCTGTGTGAAACCGTTATTATTGCAGGCAAGTGGTCTAAATGAACATTTTGAGTCTGATCTTAATGATTATTCACCAAGTGTAGTAGTATTCACACCGCCTGCAGGGAATGAAAACAGCCTCTATAATGAGGCTGTTTAACTAACTGTATGAAATGTAAGAATACAAGGGATATATAATTGCTGACTCCGACAAATCTACGACACCAATTTTTTGTCTTTGCTGCCCCTTTAATGCTTGCGCTGGTAAGCTTTCTTTCTTTAGTTTATTTTATCCAAAGAAGCGCTCTTTATGATAGCGAAGGGCAAAAAAATCAACTCATCGTCAATACTACGACAAAGCTAATCGCCAGCCAATTTAAAGAGGCCTTCGACGATCTAGATTTAATCGCATCGCACACCTCCTTGACCAATGAACAAAACCACACTGAAATTGAAAAAGAAATCTTTATAAACTCATTATTTGAAACCAAACCCCGTTACTCAAGACTTTTAATTCTGGATAAAAAAGGCACTATTACTCAATATTATGGCGACAAAATCGATCTCGAAACCACCACCATGAATCTGCCTAACCTCAACTATGGTATTATGCCAGTCTTTGAAAACAATCTAGACCAGATATCTATATCAGGCATTCAAATAATAAAACGGCAATATCTAAAATCGGATGCCAGTATTATCGGCTTTCTAATACTGAAAATCGATCTAGAGCAACTGGAAAATCGCCTAACCGCTTCTGGTATATTTGATCAATCATCTCTATATCTTGGTTTCGATCACCAATTTTCACCGATTTTCATGAACGACCTACCTAAGACTGAAACGACTCTAGAAGCTGCCATCGATACCAACCCGATCAAACAGGAACTCATTACCACTATTCAACCATTGTCTGAGCATTTCAATATTGATCAGGTTTCCTGGATCAAACAATGGGACGTATTGGCCATTAGTTCACAATCGGCTTTGAAATCAGGCAAGAATAACATCATTACTGTACTGAGCATTTTGGGTGTGCTTGCATCCATAATCATATCAGGGATCAGCCTGTGGCTTGCCAAACTACGAATCCTCAGATACCTGACTCTCCATGATCTGGCGGAAAGCGACCGTCTGAATAAATCCATTGTAGAAACAACGACTAATGCCATCGTTACTATTAATGATGCAGGAAAAATAATTAGTAGCAACCCTGCGGCACAACACTTGGTTTCTCGTGCAGCCAAAAACATCCATGGATCAAGATTTTGTAACCTCTTTATTATCTCAAAAGACCATAATGAGTTTCTTGAATTTTTAAAACATACACTAGCCATGCCAGTAGGCTCGCACACTGAATTGCGTGACTTCACGGGCTTTAATGTGTCTGGTGATCAACTACCCATAAGCATTGCTCTTTCTGTCGATGAACTTCAGGGTCAAAAAATCATTAATATTTTTATTACAGACAACACAGAGCACGAAAAAAATATAGAACTGCAACGTTTGACTGAAGTGGTATTCAAAGCAGCAAACGAAGGGATCTCTATTACGGATGCCAACAACAATATCGAAGCCATTAATACTGCTTTTACTCGTATAACCGGATATTCAGAAGAAGATGTGATCGGAAAAAACCCGAGAATACTAAGGTCTGGAAAGCATAATATAGACTTCTTTGAAAAACTGTGGCAAGAACTTCACCTTAATGGGATTTGGAAAGGAGAAATCTGGAATCGAAGTAAAACAGGAGACCCTTACCTAGAAGAGATATCTATAGCATTAGTCCGCAATAACGATGGACAGGTTATACATCATATATCCATATTTCACGACATAAGCGAACGCAAGGTACGTGAAGAACGTATTGCTTATCAGGCCCATTATGACCAACTCACCGGATTACCAAATCGTTTCGTATTTATTGACAGTCTGGATCGTGAAATTAAAAGTTTCAATCGATATGGTGATTCTTTCGCCTTACTCTTCATAGATCTCGATCACTTTAAAGAGATAAATGACCAGTATGGTCATCGCGTAGGTGATCTTGTACTGCAAGAAGCGGCCCGCAGACTAACAACCAGTGTAAGGGATAGCGATATGGTTGCACGCTTGGCTGGTGATGAATTCACCTTAATTATTCGTGCCCTGAGTACCGACGACGAACTGTCGCACCTGATTGAAAAAATTAAAGTCGCACTTAATGGAACAGTTAAGATTGGCAGCCAAACTATAAACATTCAGGGCTCTGTTGGCGGCGTAATCTATTCTGAACAACATGGTAACGCCGATGATGTTTTACAACTGGCAGATGAATCCATGTACCAGGAAAAACGAAAAACATTCATCTAGTATTATAGCTAAACCGACGACAGCCGAGGTTCGATTATGGCGTTAAAAATTCAAATAATAATTGCCTTTTTAGTGACCCTCTTTTCAACTTCAGCCTTTGCCGCCGATCCAGCGCCAGCCCTGATCAGAACCTTACAAGAAGGGGGTAATGTCCTATTATTTAGAGTACCTGAATCCATTATGGGATCTGACCGGGTGGTTTTCAGCTCGCGAAATTTTGAGTACTGCGAAGAACAAAGAACGCTCAGTCCCAGAGGAATGGAAGACGCCCGGACGATAGGAGAAGCCATAAGACACCAGGGCATTCATATATCTGAAGTTGTATCCAGCGCTTACTGCCGAACATTGCAAAGCTCCAGCATTGCCTTTCCTGAGCAATCCATACAAATCAATAGACAACTCAATTCAATCTGCCGTGAGTCAACCAAAAATATGGCCGGTTTTAGTGAAGAACTTCTAAGACGAATTCAAGCCCCGGTAGATCAGGGCAACCGAATTATCATGGGACACCAATGTAACATCCAATACCTATTAAAACGTGACATTACCGCTTTCGAATCCGACAGACTAAGGTTGTCAGCTGGTGAAGCCCTGGTCATTCGACCTGGTGATGACAGCTTTCAGATCATAGGAATTATTACCTTAAAAACCTGGTACCAATGGGCAGAAAAGCCATTCAATAAACGTCCTGAATGACCTTTCTAACCCACAATAAGTCTTATCGTCGGAATTTCTATTCACACTGTATTATTCTGACGCTGCAATCAAACTGGCATTGCCGCCAGCCGCTGTAGTGTCCATACACAGGTGACGTTCAATCACAAAGCGCTCAACATTATTCAACTCGGAAATTAATGGAATGAGAGCACCATCTCTATTTGCCAGGCTTCGGCGCATGCCTCTCATACTGTCCTCATCAGAGGCGCAGGCGACTGCCTGGAAGCCCTGCAGTTTTTCAAGGTCGAGAGCATCCAGTTTGCCATTAACAGCAACAAATGACAGGTTTTTACCTATCCAGTTGTGCATAATTTGTTCGGCGTTTGGTGATATCACTACCACAGAATTACCCTGTGACAAGGCCAATAATGCTTGCCGCTCGGCAACGCCATCATCGGGCCCTGCACATAATATAATCCCTCTGGGAGCAATTGAAAGCTGGTTTAACTCTCCTGTGGGTCCCGGCATTTCCTGCACAATATGAGAGTCTCCTGGAAGCACCTTAATTTTTTCAGAAATCACAGTATGTAGTCGTTCTGATTCTTCCAGAGTCAATGGCGAAGACTTAGTCTGACCAAGACTTAAAATAGCACTTTGTACCACGTTGATATCGACTGTTTCTGTGCCAGTAACAGACTCTCTTAATGGTGTTTCTGTTAACATTAAACGAGGCACATACATAGGACCACCCGCTTTCGGGCCGGTTCCAGACAACCCCTCGCCACCAAAAGGCTGACTACCAACCACGGCACCAATTTGATTTCGGTTTACATAGATATTGCCGACTTTAACCTTGGAAACGATATCCTCTACACGACTATCTACGCGAGAATGCACGCCAAATGTAAGCCCATAGCCCTGAGCATTAATCGCGTTTATCACCGCATCAATTTCATGGGATTTAAAAGTTGCCACATGGAGCACAGGACCAAATATTTCCTCTTTCAATTCTTCTATACCATTAAGCCTAATCACTGTTGGGGCAACGAACATCCCTTCTTCAGGCGTTCCCAGCGTTTTTAAAACCTGACCTCGCACAGCAAAACTACTACAATGCCGTTCGATTTTATCTTTAGCTAACTGATCAATAACAGGACCAATATCTGTTGATAGTTGCCACGGATCGTTAATGTTTAATTCATCCATTGCACCAAACAACATTTCCAGCAAATGATCAGCAATATCTTCTTGGATATATAGCATTCTTAGCGCACTGCATCGTTGCCCGGCACTTTGAAAAGCTGAGGCCAGAACATCCCGAACAACCTGTTCAGGCAATGCTGTTGAATCTACAAGCATCGCGTTCAATCCACCGGTTTCAGCAATCAACGGGGCTTCAGGGGCCATAGTTGCGGCCATATTTCTATTAATCATTTGTGCTGTCGGTGTTGATCCGGTAAAACAGACACCGGAGATGTCACTATTGGTCGTCAATGGAACACCAACATCCAAACCAGAACCTGGTAGCAATTGAACAGCATCAATTGGAATGCCCGCGTCATGCATAAGCTCTATGGCTCGATATGCAATCAAGGGTGTTTGATCGGCGGGTTTAGCTATGACAGTATTACCTGCTGCCAATGACGCCAGTACCTGACCCGAGAAAATGGCTAATGGAAAATTCCACGGTGAGATACAGGTAATAACCCCTCTAGCTTCTCCGTTATTTTCATTCAGCTCTGCCTGACTAGCGTAATAATAGGCAAAATCGACAGCCTCTCTCACTTCACCTATGGCATCAATCAAGGTTTTTCCTGCTTCACGTTGTGCCAAAGCAAATAATTCTGCAGCATTCTGCTGATACAGCTCACCTACCTTACGTATATGCGCTGCCCGCTGTCCGGCTGAAAGTCCAGACCACCCTGAGACGCCAGTTTTCGCTGACGATATAGCCAACTCGACATCGGCAGGAGAGGCTGAGGTTACTTCACCAACCTGCTCAGACAAATTAGCAGGATTTAACACCGGGCTCGTCTTTGCTCCGATAGCTTCGCCCGCAATCAGTGGCCTTGAAATCCACTGATATTGTTTGAAATGACCCATATCTTCAGAAAGTTTTGCCATGGTTTGAGGGTCAGTAATGTCCCATCCAATGGAATTTTCTCTTTGCGGTTGAAATAGCTCAGATGCCGTTATGATCTGTTTGCTCGCAAGTTTATCTCCCAGCGATACAACCTTTGCAATAGGATCTTCTGCAATACTTTCCGGCGAGATACTTTTATCTACAATTTGGTTCACAAAAGAGCTATTAGCACCGTTTTCTAACAGACGTCTGACCAAATAGGCCAAGAGATCCTGGTGAGCACCAACGGGTGCATAAATACGGCAATGTGCTTCCTTTCTCGATACGACGGCATCATGAAGTGATTCGCCCATCCCATGTAATCGCTGAAACTCAAAACTCTCAATGTCATCAGCCATTTCAAGAATTGCAGCAACTGAGTGGGCATTATGTGTCGCGAACTGGGGATAGATTCTATCACACATGGTCAATAATTTTTTAGCACAGGCAATGTATGACACATCACTACTGGCTTTTCGGGTAAATACCGGAAAACCATCCAGCCCCATAACCTGAGCGCGTTTAATTTCCGCATCCCAATAGGCCCCCTTAACCAGACGGACCATAATTTTTCGATCCAATTCCGTTGATAGAGCATACAACCAGTCTATTACAAAGGAAGCGCGCTGCGAGAAAGCCTGAACTACGACACCAAAACCATCCCAGCCTTGCAATTCCGGTTTTTCCAAAACGGCTTTTATAACGTCTAAAGATATATCAAGCCGGTCAGCTTCTTCGGCATCAATATTAAAGCCCATATTGGCCTCTTTAGCTTGAATAGCCAGCTGAGTGGTACGTTCGACCAGTTCGACCATCACACGTTCTTTCTGGGTGAATTCATATCGGGGATGCAAAGCAGAAAGCTTGACCGAAATACCCGGGTTCTGGCGAATATTTTTATGAACACAGGATGGCGCCAATGCCTTTATCGCCAGAAAATAAGCATTGAGATACCGTACTGCATCGTTGTCTGTACGTGCAGCCTCACCTAACATGTCGTAAGAATGGGTATAACCTCGTTTCTCTTCTTTTCTGGCGTTCCTGGAGGCTTCAGAAATTGTCCGCCCCAATACAAATTGCTTACCCAGCTCCTTCATGGCCTGGGCAACAGCAATGCGAACCACTGGCTCACCTAAACGCTTTACAACGGACCTGATCGTTTCTGAAACCTGATCCTGTTCAACAGGTGCGATGAGTTTACCGGTAACCAATAAAGCCCAGGTTGCCGAATTGATTAATGAAGAAGCGGATTTGCCTAAATGCTGCCCCCATTGCCCAGGAACAACTTTATCCTGAATCAGCGCATCGACCGTTGCACTATCAGGAACTCTCAACAACGCCTCAGCCATGCACATAAGTGCAACACCCTCTTTGGTGGTCAGACCATATTCGGCAAGAAATTTTTCCATCATAGACGGTGTAGATTCATTGCGGACTATGTTGATCAAATCTACAGCTCGTTTCGACATCGCCTGACGCTGAGTTTCAGGAAGGTTAGCTCCCTGAATCAAATAAGCTAATACCTCTTGCTCATCTGCCAGATAATGGTCGCTAATTGCATTTCTGATGTCTAAAAGAGAGGTTGTTTGTAACATAGTAAATTCCTGAAATTTATTTTTTGACAATTTTACACATTCTTATTTAGATAATTTCTCCATTTATTAGATAAACAAGATAAATTTAACTATAATGATGTCGAATAAAATATTATTTGTTTAAAATATAGAACAAATAAAGGCATATTGGCTAAAACTCTACAAAAACATAAATTTAACCTACGACTTAATATTGGACGAAATCTATGTTTCTGCCAGATAAAATAGACAAAGCGATCATTCGCGAGCTTATGCCCAACGCAAGAATAACCATCACTGAACTTGCATCACGGGTCGGGCTATCAAAAACTCCTTGCCAGTTACGCATAAAGCGCCTTGAAGAACAGGGCTATATTCTGGGTTATGAAACCAGAGTGAATCTCACTAAACTGGAGCTAAATCATATTGCCTTTGTACAAGTCAGCATGAGCAACACCAGTAGAACCTCATTGAAGAAATTTAATGAGGCAATGAAGGCGATACCGGAGATCGAACAATGCCACATGATTGCTGGTGGTTTTGATTATTTATTGAAGGTTCGTACGACTAACATGTCCGTCTTCAGAACAATCTTGGGAGACAAGATCTCAACACTACCGGATGTAGTGCAGACCAGCACGTTTGTAGTCATGGAAAGTGTCAAAGAGGGGAGCTTGGAGTTCTCTCTTTAACAACAAAGCAATCCAGCTCAAACAACATTATTTGAGCCGAATTAAGTCCTTACTTTTTTTAGTAAAAAAGTTACTGATGTTTGGCTTTTGCCCGGTACTCATGCAATAAAGGTTCGGTATAACCGCTGGGCTGTTCCATTCCCTTAAATACCAGATCACAAGCAGCACCAAAGGCAACGCTTTGGTCGAAATTAGCCGACATCGGACGATACGCTAAATCGCCTTGATTCTGCAGATCCACCACTTTAGCCATACGACGCATGGTTTCCATAACCTGCTCTTCATTACAGATTCCATGATAAAGCCAATTAGCCATGTGTTGGCTTGAAATTCTTAATGTTGCCCTGTCTTCCATCAGACCAACGTTATTGATATCCGGAACCTTTGAACAACCAATTCCCTGCTCAATCCAGCGCACCACATATCCCAAAATACCCTGAGCATTATTATCCAGCTCTTTTTGAATTTCGTCAGAACCTAGCTGCCGCGACTTTGGCATCACAGGTATCTGCAATATATCGTCAACATGGGCTTTGGTTCGACTCTTCAATTCATTCTGTCGATCCCAGATATTGATTTGATGGTAATGCATGCTATGCAAGGTCGCGCCATTGGGTGATGGTACCCAGGCCGTGTTGGCACCAGACTTGGGATGTGCAATTTTCTGTTCCATCATGGCCGCCATTTCGTCTGGCATGGCCCACATGCCCTTACCAATTTGTGCCTTACCTGAAAGGCCTGTCGCCAAACCAATATCAACATTATTGTCTTCATAGGCAGCAATCCATTTGGATCCTTTCATTTCACCTTTTGGGATCATGGCACCCGCATACATGCTGGTATGAATCTCATCTCCGGTACGATCAAGGAAACCCGTATTTATAAACACCACCCGGTTTTTTGCTTCTCGGATACAGGACTTCAAATTAACCGTTGTTCGGCGCTCTTCATCCATAATGCCCATTTTTATAGTAAATCTCGGTAGTTTTAATGCATCTTCTACCCGGGAAAATAATTCATTGGCAAAGGCAACTTCTTCCGGCCCATGCATTTTGGGTTTAACAATATAAACACTACCGGTTCGGCTATTAGCCAATTCATTAGCATTATTTAAATCATGCAGAGCAGCCAGGACGGTGATCATGGCATCCATAATGCCTTCGGGAACAGGTAATCCATTTGCGTTCAAAATAGCGTTATTTGTCATCAAATGTCCGACGTTTCGAATAAATAACAGGCTACGACCGTGAAGCACCAGTTCACCTCCCTCTGGCGCTGCATATACACGATCTTTGGCCAAGGATCGTCTCACTTCTTTACCAGCTTTAGAGAATGTATCATTCAACGTGCCCTTCATCAGTCCAAGCCAGTTACTATAAACCTCAACCTTGTCTTCAGAGTCTACTGCAGCAATAGAATCTTCACAGTCCATAATCGTGGTAATTGCCGCCTCTACTAATATATCCTTCACTCCAGCTAAATCGGCTTTACCGATAATACTTGAGGCATCAATTTGAAGCTCAAGGTGCAAGCCGTTATGACGCAATAAAATGGCGGTCGGAGCGGTCTGCTCACCTTTAAACCCGACAAAGCAGCCCTCTTGGGCTAAACCGGTTTGGCTACCGTCAGATAGCTTAACCAGTGCTTGTCCATTCTCGACAACATAGGCAGTTGCATCGGCATGCGAACCTTTGGAAAGCGGTACAAACTGATCAAGATATTGGCGACCGTACTCTATAACTTTTTGGCCCCTGACCGGGTTGTATCCTCCGGCAGATTCAGCTCCATCATTTTGTGGAATAACATCGGTGCCATAGAGCGCATCGTATAAACTTCCCCAACGTGCATTAGCTGCATTTAAGGCAAACCGGGCATTTTTAACCGGAACAACTAACTGAGGACCCGCCTGCTGTGCAATTTCTGTATCAACATTTTCTGTCTCAATAGCAAAATCATCACCTTGATCAACCAGATAACCAATGTCCTGAAGAAACGCCTTATAGTCGCCGAATGATACGTCCAGGTCATGGCGCTCTTTATGCCACTGATCGATGAGTAGCTGTAGTTGATCCCGTTTCTCCAGTAACGCCTGATTTTTGGGGGTTAGATCATTTAAAATATGTTCAAATTCTCGCCAGTAATCAACCGACTCAACACCGGTTCCAGGTAAAATCTGCTCATTGATCAATTGATACAGGTTTTGAGCAACCTGAAGGCCACCTTGTTGAATGCGGTTCGTCATGAGTTTATTCCCTACTGCTATTCAGAGTAATTTTAATAACAAAGAGTTTATGAATAGAATGGCAATTTAACAAATTTATAGTTTTTATTATCGGCATTCACAGTGGAAATAGTGGTACTGGCTAGAATATAGGTGCAGGTACTTCATCGGCCACATCTGATATCAAACGCCTCATCCATCTATGTGCCGGGTCGTGATGCAGCAAAGGACTCCAAACCATTTTCAACAACAGATGGGGAATTTCAAATGGAGGTGCCTTCACTAGAAGCCTGGGGTTATCCGATTGCAGATGTGTAGTTCTGGCCGGAATAGTCACAATCAAATCACTTTGCTCGGCTAACAACATCGCAGCTTGATAATGCCTGGTAAAAATTGATATTTTGCGCTTTTCGCCGAGTTGGCTTAGGACTTCATCAACAAAACCTAGTCGCTGCACGTCTTGAGGGTCTATTCCGACCCCGACACCGAAGCCTGTTTTACTCACCCAGACATGCCGGGACTCCAGATAAGTTTTAAGACAAAAATTTTCAATGACGGGATTTTCAACACTCAGCATGCAACAAAACTCATCTGACCAGATAGTTGTCTGGTGAAATGACTGGGGTATAGTGGCGAAGCGGTTAATTACCATATCAACCTTGCCTTGCTCTACATCGCTAAAACTGACATCACTAGGTGTCATAATGTCCAGGGTCACTTCAGGAGCTTCTTCTCTTAATCTCCTTAATAACTTTGGTATGAGCGTAGATTCAGTATAATCGCTAGCCATGATTCTAAATATCCGGGTACTTTCAAAAGCGTTAAAGCTGGATCTGGGCCTTACCGCCTGTTCAATGCCCTGCAAGGCTACCCTAATCAGCGGTTCGAGTTCCTGAGCCCTTTCAGTAGGTGTCATACCGTCACTGGTTCGCACTAATAAAGGGTCACCAAATAAATCCCTAAGGCGACGTAAGCCGTTACTCATAGCCGGCTGGCTAATACCAATTTTATTGGCTGCTCTGGTTACACTACGTTCCTTTAAAAGCACATCGAGATATACCAATAGATTCATATCAATACGGCTCAAATTCATTCTGCAGTACTCCCAGCTTGACGACTTTGACTAGAATTTAACGAAGGAAATATAATAGCGCCGCACAAAGCACATTCACAAGAACAATAGTGAGAATAATTGTTATAAATTCGACGAATCAAAAACGGAGTTTTATATTAGACCTCTAGCGAAATTTCGCTGAATGTTATTTTCCGGTTATCCATTAAAGACAACCTGGTAAATAGCCCCCATTTTATGGTTTTTTATGGTACCTTTTAGGTACCATTTTTTTGTATCCTGATGAATGCTAGAGAACCAATTTCCATTGATCTTTTGAAGGTTTCACGCAACCCACTTCAATTTGTCTAAAGCGCATATCTTGTGCCTTCATGGTTCTAATATCTTCAATAACGCGTTCAGGTGTATTGACAGACCAATAGATCCCACTGATAGCAGAGTTGGAAATAGGAAGTTGCAGATTAGACTGTACTTCTTTGCATGAGCTTTTGGGAAACACTAATCGCCACTCTGACAAATTTGCATAATCCTGGTGATCAAGTAGTAATTCTGGAAATGGAGACTGCTTCGATGGTGCAGGATGGTGGTGCCCACCGTAAGTCACGGGGCCGAATTGCCTGGGGCTTTGGGCCGTTGATTGAAACAGATCTGACTGAGAATTAACAACGACACAAATACCACTATACTGATTCGCCCACTGGCTCCAGGCATGGTGACTTACAGAGGTAGATAATAATCGTAACATGGCCATTTTGGCATGAATCCGGGTAGCATAACCCGACACAAGCGAGGCCGCTTTTTTTGCTTTGACTGACTTTTGAATACTTTCCAGCACCTTTCCCTGTTGCTGTTCGAACACAGAAAAGGGTAAAAAATTTCGAACATTTTCAGGTAACGCGTCATACTGGCTTTGCTGTTCTTTTTTTATGTCGGCTTCTGATATCGGAGCCGTTTCACCCAACCACCACTGATCAAAATTTAAAAATATACTGATAAAATCAAAATCTGTAGTGACCGGGATACTGTTATTTTTTATGGCTTTTAAACACTGGTTTTCCAGATTGTCTGAGTAGAGATAGAGCTTTGAACCGTTCATTTATTTCCCTAACAATTAATGGGGTACCGATAAGATCAGACCCATAACTCGGCACCCTGAATCAGGCTTTCGAATCTTTTGTTACAGCAAGTTGCGCGCCGCAAATACTCTGGGCTATAAATTTAAATGCCCTCATTCAAATTCCTGAACCCATATTCCAAAATAAAGTATTAAACAATTTCAAAACTATATAAGGTATTTACCGCACTGCGTTCTTTTAGATCGACTTCATCAACACGCGAGAAGGATGGACCTACTTTTATTTCATTAATCACACTGTCTACGTCGTCCTTTTCACCCTGCAATAAAAACTCAACACTTTTATTGGGAAGATTCTTTGCATAACCAATCACATTCGCATTTTTGGCATGACGCTTAATAAAATACCTAAAGCCCACTCCCTGAACTTCTCCCGCAACTGTACCCTGAATTGTGACCATAACAGCCCCTTAAAAAACGAAATTAAATTCACTACTTTCTTTTAAATATAGACCGAATTTCAATAGCCGGTAACTTTGAAAAAAAGCTTGGCGAATTATGTTCCAATTTATAGGTTTTTTAAAACAAAAAAGCACCCGAAGGTGCTTTTTTAAACTACATCGACTTTAGCCACATTTGGAATCGCCGCAACTCAAACAAGTTGAGCAACCATCCATAATAACAACTGCCATATTGTGGCATTTGTTACACAGCTGGGCACCAGGAGGATATGCGTCACCATCAGATGATTTCTTGCCATCTTTTAGTGCTTCATACTCTTTACGTTTTTGCTCCATAATTTCTTTTTGAATATCAGATAATTCTTCGTCTTGAATCATACCGATCATTTTCATGTGGCTTTCAATTGCATAACCAATTTCAGCAACCAATGACGGCATATAACGACCGCCTGGCTTAAAGTAACCACCCTGTGGATCAAACACGGCCTTCATTTCATCAACTAAAAATGTGACATCACCACCCTTTCTAAATACAGCAGAGATAACCCGGGTTAATGCCACTACCCACTGAAACTGTTCCATATTCTTAGAATTAATGAACACCTCAAAAGGACGTCGCACTTCATGCTTGGTACCTTCATTAAGCACCATATCGTTAATAGTCACATATAACGCATGTTCGCTCATTGGTGTCTTTATTTTATAAGTCGCACCCAACAGCATTTCAGGACGAGAAATCGACTCCTGCATATGCTGGATATGCGCATCGGCTTCAGCCTTTGACTTCTTTCTTTGCTCTTCGATGTCTATGACTTCATAGGCAACAATCTTTTTTTCAATTTTTCTATTCATCATTCATTCTCCCGGTTGGTTACAGCTTACCGTAGTATCCTTCTTTTAATGCGTCATATAAGTTTGCGGCAGTATGAGATTCGCCATCATAATCCAGCATTTCATTGCCCCTGGCTTCAATTACCGTGCCGTCATCCAGAGCAAAATGATAAACGGTGTTTTCCAGATCTTTTTCTTTGACCAACACGCCCTGGAACGCTTCTGGATTAAATCGAAAGGTTGTACATCCTTTCAATCCTTGCTCATAGGCATACATATAAATGTCCTGGAAGTCTTCAAACGGATAATCACTAGGTACATTAGCCGTCTTGGAAATAGATGAATCAATCCACTTTTGGGAAGCCGCCTGTATATCAACATGCTGTTGAGGTGTTACATCATCTGACGTAATAAAGTAATCAGGTAATTTACTCGTTTCATCTTCACCAAAAGGCATTGCTTTTTCATTTACCAAGGTACGGTATGCCAGTAATTCATAAGAGAAAACATCAATTTTTTCTTTAGACTTCTTACCCTGACGAATTACATTTCTTGAATAGTGGTGAGCGAAGCTTGGTTCAATACCATTGGAGGCATTATTAGCAATCGACAACGAAATAGTACCCGTCGGAGCAATGGAACTATGATGTGTGAAGCGGCAACCATGCTCCAACATTTGCGCAACCAACTCTGGATATACTTCACCAAATTTCTGCATATAGCGGCTATATTTAGCATGCAATATTTTACCGGCGACCTTATCCCCAATATTGTACCCGTCCTGAACCATTTCAGGGCGCTTACGCAGCATTTCAGCGGTTACTTCATACTCCTGTTCAAGAGCGGGAGCTATGCCTTTTTCTTTTGCCAGTGCGATACCCTGTTCCCAACCGGCAAGCGCCAGCTGCAAGGTAACTTCTTCAGTGAAAGCAATTGACTCGGGGTCACCATACTTCATACCCAACATGGTGATACTGGAACCCAATCCAAGATAACCCATGCCATGGCGGCGCTTACCAAAAATCTCATCACGCTGTTGCTGCAAGGGTAACCCATTAATTTCAACAACATTATCCAACATTCGGGTAAAGACACTGACAACCTTGCGAAATTTTTCCCAGTTGAATTTAGCTTTATCAGTAAATGGCTGTTCAATAAAACGCGTTAAATTGACTGAGCCTAGCAGACAAGAACCATAAGGTGGCAACGGCTGTTCACCACAGGGATTCGTCGCTCTAACTGTTTCACAAAACCAGTTATTGTTCATTTCATTCACTTTATCGATCAAGATAAATCCGGGTTCTGCAAAGTCATAGGTAGAAGCCATAATGACATTCCACAACTTCTGAGCCCGAATTTTTTGATACACACGGAAGGCAATCATACCTTCATCATTGGATACATAGTCTTCTTTTATATGCCAGTCTTTCCAAATAACCTGTTCCGGATCTTGCAGATCTAACTTGTCGCGGCGCTGTTCTTTAATACCCAGAGGAAAGCAAAGAGGCCAGTCTTCATCATCTTTTACCGCCTTAATGAATTCATCGGTAATCAATAATGACAGGTTAAATTGTCTTAACCGGCCGTCTTCACGTTTTGCACGAATAAACTCAATAACATCTGGATGGCTAATATCAAAGGTTGCCATTTGAGCACCACGTCGTCCACCTGCAGACGAAACGGTAAAACACATCTTGTCATAAATTTCCATGAAAGATAGCGGGCCTGACGTATAGGATCCGGCACCATTTACAAAGGCATTTCGTGGACGTAATGTAGAAAATTCATAACCGATACCACAACCCGCCTTAAGCGTCAGACCAGCTTCTTGCACTTTCTGCAAAATATTATCCATTGAATCATGAATAGTGTCAGATACCGTGCAATTAATAGTAGAGGTTGCTGGCTTGTACTCCTGAGCACCCGCATTAGAAGTTATACGACCGGCCGGGATGGCACCGTTGTCCAGAGCCCACACAAACTGTTTATACCAATGAGACTGTTTCTTCTTAGTGGTTTCAACTTCAGACAAAGCTCGTGCAACGCGCTCAAAACTTGCGCGCATATCCTTATCTATCGGGTTACCAGCTGCGTCCTTTAAACGGTATTTATTGTCCCATATATCCAGAGACGCCTCTTGGTACAAAATACCATCCGCTGTTGTGTTTTGCTCTGCCGCCATGTCTGACATTTTTCCATGCCCCTTTTTCGATATTTACTATGAATTCAATGAAAATTATTAGAAAACAATGATTTATAGCCAAATGTTAACTTTTCGCTATAAACACTATATGTAGTTGCCAAATCATTATAGAACACTATATGTAGTAATTTTAAGTCTAAATTCAAAGTTTTTTTTATTGACAGTAGCGAAATCCCGCAACCATGCCGCTGCTTTAGGAAAAATAGTTTTAATTTAACTTTATTAGAAAGAGAATGATTTTTAACTTAAAAAAGTCAAGCAATTTGAGAAGATTTTTTATAGCAATTTTCTATATAAGAAAGGACTTTTAACATCCAGAAAGTAAGATCAAAATACTTACCTCCTGGAGGCATTTCACGCTGAGTGCTACTTTCTTTGGTGTTCAATTTCTGCTTTCATTTTTGAAATAACGGACTGATAGTCACTTGTTCCGAATATGGCAGAACCTGCAACAAAGGTATCTACACCAGCGGCGGCAATCTCGCCGATATTATCCAACTTCACGCCACCGTCAATTTGTAACCTGATATCACGACCGGAATCATCAATCAGTTTTCTTACTTGTAAAATTTTTTGCATAACACCGGGAATAAATGACTGGCCACCAAACCCCGGATTTACCGACATCAACAGAATCATATCTACCTTATCCATTACATACTCAAGAATTGAGACAGGTGTCGCCGGATTCAATACAACGCCTGCCTGACAACCCGATTCTTTAATTAGCTGTAATGTTCGGTCAACATGCTGACTGGCTTCAGGATGAAACGTAATCATGGTGGCACCTGCTGCTGCAAAGTCACCTACAATCTGATCGACAGGACTTACCATCAAGTGCACATCAATGGGGGCAGTAATGCCATAATCTCTGAGTGCCTTACAAACCATGGGGCCAATGGTAAGGTTGGGGACATAGTGGTTATCCATTACATCAAAATGCACCCAATCTGCTCCTGCTTGAAGCACGCTGGACACTTCTTCTCCTAATTTTGCAAAATCAGCAGAAAGAATAGACGGGGCAATAACTGGCTTCATAATTTAATCCTGACAGAGAATGGTAGAAAACACATTTTACGACAGGTAATACCGTTATTTAAGGGGTTGCAGATCATTTATGCATTTATTTTTACTTTAGTTGAATAACAGGTATTAAATTTGCAGTGCTACTAACTAGAAAACCAGGATCAATACGTAACTATCCACAGAATTAAGGATCAAAGAATGAAGGTCACTACCTTTAGGCCATACTGGCAATTAATTTCCCCTATGATGGCAGTAATTTTCCTATATAGCGGCATGCTTTGGTCTGAAGAACGTGTCATTCCTCAACCTGAAATCCAGTTAGCCAACTCTATTGCGAGTCATTACAAAAACCTGAGAATGGGCGATGAAGTGCTTCAACTTGAATCTAATGGTGAAACGTATTGGGCACTGTATCAACAGAACCGGACGGCACGTCCTCAAGGTGGCGTCTTACTTATTCATGACCAGGCACAATCGATGGACTGGCCCATCATGCTGCAGGAAATCAGAACCTACCTACCAGACACCGGCTGGGACACACTGTCAATTGCCATGCCGGAAGCTGCAGACACAAGAGTACCTGCTAGAATAATGCCTCCCGTTCCTGATGTATTTAATTACAATCTGTCTTTTAAAGAGTTTGCACACTCTCGAATACAGGAGGGTATTAATGAACTAATTCGAAGAGACGCTCTTAATATTGTATTGGTTGGCTACGGCACAGGAAGCCACTGGGCAGCAAACTATATGGCGGAACAAATGACTGACACAGATAACGCAGGCAATGCTTTGATCCTGATTGATATGCGTGAGCCATCAAACGACCCGGCCTTAAACATAGAAACAGATCTGGCTTCCCTGAGCATTCCAATTCTGGATGTCCATTTCAGTGAATCCAGGTTCGAAATGCAACAGGCCAGACTCAGAAGGGGTGCAGTATTACGAACGGGTTACGAACATTTTACTCAAATAAAAGAAGTGAAATTAAATTCTGAATTTGCAAATGGTCCCGGAAGAGTTACTCGACGGGTTTGGGGCTGGCTAAAAAATAATGCGGCTGGCGAGGAAGCAGAAACAGATGCGACACCATAAAGAAAATCAGGCCATAGATTTAATAGCAAACAACATTATTTTTGCACATACCGACGTTTCACACTAATGTTAAAACAACCAAATAAAAACCAGCAACCTATTGATATTTAAAGAAAGCCAACCGCGAGATCAAGTCTATTTCTAGAATCAAGAAAAATATTTCAAATAAGTGGCTATAAAGCCAATATTTGATGCATGTCATTTGCAATAGAAATTAGAATTCAACATACTTACCGAGTATTTACCTTTCTAGCCTAAAACTAATAATTAATCTTGATGGAAGCTGATCTATGAGCACTCAAAACTCTACTGCTGAACAGCCACAGTACAACATGGATGTAGTGAAACTATTCACTATCATGACTGTTGTTTGGGGTATTGTTGGCATGGGTGTGGGCGTATTGATAGCCGCACAGCTAATTTGGCCTGATGCACTATCGTACGGACCCTGGTTACACTTCGGACGTTTACGTCCGTTGCATACCAATGCAGTTATTTTTGCATTTGGTGGTAGCGCCCTTTTCGCAACGTCTTACTACACAGTTCAAAGAACCTGCCAAGCGACACTGGCATTTCCTAAACTGGCACAATTTACTTTTTGGGGCTGGCAATTAGTTATTGTTGCCGCTGCAATCACGTTGCCCCTGGGGCTCACATCAGCAAAAGAATATGCTGAGCTGGAATGGCCAATTGACATCCTGATTACCGTGGTATGGCTTTCGTATCTAGCCGTTTTTGCGGGCACAGTAATGCGCCGTAAAACATCACACATCTATGTAGGTAACTGGTTCTACCTGGCATTTATTATTACGGTAGCATTGCTACACGTTGTCAATAGTGCAGCAGTCCCTGTCGGAATGTGGAAATCCTATTCAGCTTACGCTGGTACTGTCGACGCTATGGTCCAGTGGTGGTACGGACACAACGCTGTTGGCTTCTTCCTAACAGCTGGCTTTCTGGGAATGATGTACTATTTCATACCTAAACAAGCAGAACGCCCAATTTTCTCTTATAGACTATCTATCGTTCACTTCTGGGCACTGATTGGTGTTTACATGTGGGCTGGTGGCCATCACCTTCATTATTCTTCACTACCAGACTGGGCTCAGTCACTGGGTATGGTTATGTCATTAATTCTGTTGGCTCCATCCTGGGGTGGCATGATCAACGGGATGATGACGCTAAGTGGTGCATGGCATAAATTGCGCACCGATCCCATTTTAAGATTTTTGGTCGTATCACTGTCATTCTACGGTATGTCTACATTCGAAGGCCCAATGATGGCAATTAAAACGGTTAATGCCTTATCGCACAATACAGACTGGACAATAGGACACGTACACTCCGGAGCACTTGGCTGGGTTGCCATGATTTCTATTGGTGCGATATACCAC